>JAABUL010001788.1_pt1 | contig 38644 bp, 33 predicted proteins | sample 5559151 | NCBI WGS metagenome assembly JAABUL01 (sample SAMN10711876, study PRJNA513368) | rock metagenome | isolation source: Antarctica rocks | place: Antarctica: Victoria Land, Pudding Butte sud | reverse complement strand
CTCCTCTCTTCCTTGTGCCATTAACTACACGATGCCTGGTAGACTTGAGTCATCGATACAGATAGAGATGCACACTTAATTATAGTGGATCTCCGCTAGCGACATGCATAAATTACGTCATAAAATCTTATGTGACCTACGAGAGCGCGCTAGGCGTAATCTTTTATCGATTGTTGCCGCGTCGACAATTCCCGTCAGATGCTAGCGTAAACATTGACATTTAGCACTACGACTGGCATCTTCAAAAAAGCCATAGTCTAGATGTTTTGACCATTTTTAGCACAGGCGCGCGATGACCAACCTGTATCAGGTTCTCGAAGAGCTTGGAAGTCGGTACTGCGGTCGTGCCTTCATGAGAATACACTGACCCAATTGGCGTAGGTGGAAGCTTCGGTGTGGTTTACAAAGCCATCGAAATCGCAACGGGGGAGGTGGTCGCCATAAAGCATGTACGACCTCAAATCTCCTCCAACCAAAACATTTTAGCTGATACCCAATCAGATTGATCTGGAATCAAGCGATGACGATATCCAAGATATACAACAGGAGATAGCTGTGTTGAGCACATGCGACAGTCCTTTTGTCACCCAATATAAGACCAGTTTTCTACGAGGTTACAAACTATGGATTGTGATGGAGTATCTGGGTGGAGGGTCTTGCCTGGATCTGGTATGCAGTGCGCGAGTCACAATCTGTGAGAGCAGGGCTTATTGGAGTAGCTAAAATCAGGACCATTCAATGAAGGCCATATTGCAATTATCTGCCGCGAATTGCTCCTAGGTCTCGATTACCTGCATCAAGAGGGAAAGATACATCGTGATATAAAAGCTGCAAACGTGTTGTTGGCAGAATCTGGCAAAGTAAAGCTTGCCGACTTTGGAGTCGCTGCACAATTGACAAATATCAAGTCGCAAAGGAACACGTTTGTGGGAACCCCATTTTGGATGGCGCCGGAAGTTATACAGCAGGCGGGTTACGACTTCAAAGCAGATATCTGGTCACTGGGCATCACAGCTATGGAGATGATCAACGGGGAGCCGCCAAATGCGAGTACCCATCCAATGAAGGTCCTTTTTCTGATACCGAAAGCGCCCGCTCCAAGACTCGAAGGAAGCAGTTATAGTCGGAACTTCAAAGACTTCATTGCAGCCTGCCTTATGAAAGATCCGGATCGCAGACCGACAGCAAAGGAGCTCTTACACCATCGATTCATTAGGAGCGCCGGTCGAGTGGAAGGTCTGCAGGAAGTAATTCAGCGTCGACAGATATGGGATGACAGCAGAGGCAAAGCAACCCATCCCAAATACTACGAGGAGACAATGAACGCTATGTGCGCCCCAGAAGTCGAAGACGATTGGGTGTTCGAAACAATCAAGGCTCCAACAATGGTGATATCACAACAAACAGGAGCACGGACTCAAAGACGACGGAAGATTTCAGTTGCCCAAGACTTTGTACAGGAAAGCCCGGAAGATATGATTGGGCGATTGACGCTGCAAGAACACGAGCCCGTTGTCCCTTCACTCCCGCCATCAGTTCGTGGGGCAACTATGAAGCGTCGATCATCACTGGCACGTACAGCGTCTTCGTCTCCCCCCAAGCGGCGGGCTAGTGGGCAACGACAGCCTCTAGCTCCTAGTACAACTTTTGGCAACAGTCCATCTACAGTAAGACAATTCTGGAGAGTGTCAAATGATAGTCCAGACAGCTCCGCGGTTGCGTCCATTGCAGAGACAGACGAGAATCAGCAACACATGGTTGGAACAGTGACGAAGGAGGCACTTCTTGGGCGAAGAGCCTACACGAAAGGCGTCGATCAGGCTTTCCAGGTTCTATACGCACAGACGGCAAGCCACAGTAGGAGGGAGGCCATCGCCCAAGTGGCACTTGCATGGGACACTCTTGACAAGGACGACCCTGAGGGAGAGTACCATCTCTTAAGGTTGATCATTGAGAAGGTCCATAAGTAAGTACGAAGGTAGAAATGTTGAGAGGATGATCGCGCTGATCCGTTTCGCCAGTGACCCAAAGTTATCCTGTCTGTTGCCATCTGCGCAGCCAGCAACTCCTCCCAAGCCCAAACTTGTCCTTGCCCAAAACAATCCTCATCTCAAGAGTCACCGTCGCCGTCAATCATCTCTTTCGCCAGCAGAAGATGCGTGGACAGAAAAACAATTGCAATTACCAGGACAACTCACCCCTGGGATGGACCATACGAAGCAGCTTGCCGATGTCCTGTACAGCAAATGGGCGGAAGGCCTGAAGAACAGATGGCCAAATCTGTGAACTTCGCGAGACACCAAGGGATTTTCAATTCTTGCACATCTTTTTTATTCCTAATTCACATACCAGTGATTGAAACCCCTTTTCATGCAATCGAATGGCGCTATGAACCGCTGGCATTGAATGCTCCATTTTCTGCATATCTAGCATTTTGAGCACAATGAGACAGCGGCGACCCAATTGAATCTTTACATACTCACGTGGATGCAGAGGGGGCATCATGTTCTGTTCAATTTGTCTCCTGGTCGCGGGTAGGGCAACATTGAATGGTTTCCATCGGACACGGCTTGGTCTGCGATATTGTACAATACTTGCATAGGCTGCGATATGAGCGTGACATAGACCATGGAAAGGGCATGAAGACCCCCCTCCAGCATGCGTTCCGGAGTGACTACAACGTATGTGCATTGAAAGAATGAGCCCGATACCCCCACGTGAAGATAATGGAACGTCTACTTTCTCAGCTCTACTAACCCCTAAACGGCAAGCTGATGTTCGCCCGATATTGACGGTCAGTTCGATCGAGTTGCAATCGGTAGTATGGATTTGCCTTCAGAGCATATATACACGTATGCGCATGAGTGCTGGGAGCGAACGTTCGTTTAGTCGTACCCTCATGTGGCAATAGTGGACTTGATTGCTTTCTTTGACGATGACCGAGATGCCACCAAAGCAGCATGTCATGAGTAGCTCCTGTATCTACAATATCCGCAATGCTCAACATGCCTGCTAAGTTGCCAATTCTGCAGCTGGCGCGGGTTCTTCAATTTGCTGTCCGATCAATTGACTTCATCTCGGCCGATGCGTCTGCTTGATCACGTACTGGGTGGTGTAAGACTTTTCTTCCACTCGCTCATCAGCGTGGAAGCCGTCTTTGAAAATCTGCCTGAAGATGATTTGGTCAACGCTGGGCAAAGGATGTCATCTCCATGTTCAGAGAAATTGACAGGCTTCTTCGAACGTGGGGTAGACCTAGCATCAATTGAACTTCCCACGGGTCAGCGCTGCCTCATGGACGAGACTCAAGCAGGGTTTACCTACCTCGTGCTCGTTCTTGGGCTGCTCTTGTTCGTCAACGGAGATGACAGCAAATCAGCCGCGGAGGTAGCTTTCTTGCCTCGAGTACTTAAGGTTGTTGTAGTAACTGTATCCCAATTATCCCAGCCATCGTCGTCATCAGAGTCGCTAGAGTTGCTGTTTGCATTGCTCCTCTGGGTATGCGCTGCTGGCAACGAAAGAGGGCCAACATCAGCACTAATTTCTGTCCCAGCCGATATAGGATGTCTCTCCTTAGTGTCGACGGAGTTTGTAGGCTGATTCGTCGCCAAATGAGGCGGCCACATTTCTGCTTTCCCATCAGGAACACTTTTCACGCCGAGAACCCGTTCCCTCTTAGCCTGTGTTTTAAGCATGTTTCCAGCAAGCATCGACTGCTGGTTGCGTAGATCAGACGTACTGACCGCCTCATCACCAACGGTAACTTGCCTGAGGTCCTCGAAGAATGTCCAAAGGCCATGCCTGAAGTCGCCCACGAGTTGCTTTCCTGTCTCTAATATCATGTCTTTTGGTGGACCCTTGTAAAGTCCATCTGAGTCGCTAGGCCCATCTGTCGAGTTACTCGAGCCTTGTATAGTGTTGGGTATTGCATCCCCATTGATAGAAAAACGATGACGTTTGGGCGATACATGGCTTGGTGATGGTAGGTGTGAACCTGCCGCCAATGAATCCTTCGGTGATAGCAAGGACAGCGTCCGGGTGTGTCTGGAACCGGAGAACACTGTTCGCGACGGCTTGACCATTGGCGGGGCCATCTTCCGTCTATCCAGATCTCTCCCAGTGATTTTGAGATCATCGTCACAAGATGTGGCTAAGTCGGATCCACCCAAAAACGTTTTGAGCGGCTGAAGTTGTTCGAGATGCCGAAGCTCATTCCTCTTCTTCCTCGCCTCGTGCGTCGCCCACTGCTTCTTCAGCTTTTCCAACTCTCCTTCCGCTTTCTGTAATTCCTCTTTCAGCTCGAGGACCCGCCTTTCCTGGGCCGCTAATGCTGTAAGGAAGGCGTTGCAATCTCCTAGATATAGTATTTTTGTCTCTGGAGACGGAGGCCTGGTAGGGATCACTGGTGTACTCGGGACAGATGAAGATGGAGTGTAGGCCCGAGTCGAAGATACAGACGATTGGCTGGAGGATTTTTCCAGACTTCGTCTTATCAAAGGAGTCGCATCAAGGCGAAGTGGGGGCATTGTCAGGGCTCTGCTGTTTGAGCATTGTCAGCCATTGAAGTTCAGCAACAACAATACGGGTATCAAGTGCGTTATTCGATGGCCGAAACTCAGAGGGGTGCTTGCCAATCGCGGTGCTCGAAGATATTGATGTGCATATCAGGCAATAGTGGGAACGACCAGCGGTGCCATAACTGCACTTTCAGACGATGCTCAGAACATGTTCTTGATTAGCTGAGAGCGATAGCTACGGAGCTTCGAATCATGAGTCGGGTAAAGGATAATGATACCTAGGTATTGGATTTTTGGCTTTAGGGAGACAAAGTCAACATTGCGTCGCGGTCTACCACTAGAAAAGCTTGCGGCAAGGCAAGATTTAGCGTTACGCGTCTATCGGCAAAAATAGTATTCCCGACTCCGTCCTTCAAACTGGAGTCAGCTACAAGGTTGAAGATGAGCTTCCCTGGTATCCCTGGGGGTGGTGGAGTGGGTGGAGCCAGTACCGCTGGAATGAGTGACCAGGAAGCAGCTATGATTAAAGCCGTGAGTGCAAAGCTGCAATACATTTGAGCTGTCAACATGCTGACCGACTTGGAACCGCAGATGCAAGGAGCCATGGAGAGCTGTCCTTTCAAGACAGTTCTATCTGGCGGTATGGGATTTGCGTTAGGGGGAGCCTTCGGGTTGTTTATGTCGAGTGTAAGAGCTACACTGATCCACACCCTGCCCATATAGGGCTGCTAACGACGTCTGCTGGTCCCAGATGAGTTACGATACCCCGATGAGTGGAGCTGGTCAACAGCTTGCGAATCTCCCTCTGCGAGAGCAACTGCGGAGAGGATTCAAGGATATGGGAACTCGATCATTCAGTTCGGCAAAGAATTTTGGCTTGGTCGGAGCTATGTTCGCCGGGACTGAGTGCTGCATTGAGGGCGTATGACTTAGGTGTACGGAGAATCAGAACATAGGGCTGATTTAGGCTACCTATAGTACCGGGCGAAGAACGATCTTACCAATGGAATAGCCGCGGGATGTATCACAGGGGGTGTACTCGGGGCCAAAGCTGGACCACAGGCAGCGGCGATTGGATGCGTGGGCTTCGCGGCCTTCAGCGCCGCTATAGACTCCTATATGAGGATGCCTAGCGACTAAGACGATGGTCTGGATGTGCATAGCGTGGCGTTTAGGTTGATTGCCGTCTCCTCTCACCCATGGCGATAGGCATTTGGGCGGCGTTGTGACGGACAAGATAGTATGTATCAGAGGGTCTATAAGCAATAGCTTTAGAACGTTCTTCAAAAGAGGACTATTTTCGACATTCCCATACATGACCAAGCCATGCTGAGCGAACGGACTTAATCATATCTCTAAAGCAAGCAACAGAATATACGCGTCACCTTCCATATTCCTCCACCGTACTGTGTACATATTGAAGTCAGCATCGCTATCAGTGTACGTGTTGTAGGGACCAAATGCTCACAGATTTGTGTTTGGAGAGGCCGGATAAGCTAAATGGGAAAATGTGCTGAAAAGTAAAGTACATACCCAATTCTCGCCGCCCTAAACAAGCGCTGTGTGGCAGGAGAATGCAGCATGTGGTCCTCTTGTATCTCTGACGCTCAGTCCCAATTTCATTACGGCTGCTTCTCCCCAGTTTATTCCATTGACCTCCTATACGAACGCCGTTGCCAGTATGACCACTTGAATATGGGTACTCTTCTACAAGAACTCTTTTGGGGAGATACTCATAACTTCTCGAACACGGTATCAATATTGAACAAGTCTCCAAGTGACTCACTCTGAAGATTCCCCATTGTATGACGCCAATTGCCGGCGCATTGTAGAGCACTGGTGATCTCAATTGGTTCCCAGAGAGCTTCAATTCCTGTGAAACGTTACCATCCACACGAACAGCATGTTCATCCGCATTGATATATGGCACCAGTCTGTGGTTGCGGCGACTGTTCATCGATGGAAAGGAAGCCAGGACTGATTGAGAAATAGAGGCAGTTATCCAGCCCACGCTAGCCCACGCCAGCTCTTGTACCGGAGGTTCTCTGTTCAAAGGCTGTTCGACCGGGTACTGGCTGGGAACAACGATGGCGGAAACTGAAAGCAAGAAATACAGAAGGGAAAGCAATCAGAGAAGCACTTTCGTGACTAGCGGTGATTTCATGGGTAGTCACCCTCAAGGTAAAACATCTGCATTTTACAAATATGCATGAGAGCTTATCAACGTCATTGTGCTTTTTGGTTGACTTCCAACACACGTCCCATTGATGAAGACACTAGCGTGGCGCCACCGCTTGACTCCAAAGGGTCATGGCCGAGTGCCCGGGAGGCTCGGCCGTTTGGATGCACGTCATCTGAAGTCATTCGAGGATCAAGATAAATCTCATTAACTACTCCGTATTGGACCGACGAACCAGTTATCGACATGGCAGCTGCGTTACCATTGAATTCAAGGCCTCGACCTTTCATGATTCTCTGCTCTGGTTGCCTACCTTTTGACGGCAGGCATTAGGCCCTTTGCAATACGCGCGCCGTTCCCCGGGCTTCGGTTTAGCACAGATCATCTTCGTTGACTTCGAACTGAAAACCCTTGGCTTCGCAATGTGCAGACCGATACCTTACCTCAAGCTCTCGCCCCCTCTCTAGGGAATCTTGGATGCCGTCATCCAAGGAGTCAGCATCTCTGCGCTCCCCAAAGCCATTTGGATTTAGGCCAGATGGCATTTATCAAGAGCCAGGAACCACGAGGCAGCAGGATGGGAGCTCCGACGATGATAGCATTAATAAGGGGCACGGTCTCTTAAAAAGAAAAAGACTGTTAAACCTCAAGAGCATAACGAAGGCGAAGACGAAGAAGTTATTCAACATTGATGGGGCTACAGTGGATGACGAGTCGGAGCCTGAAGACGACGGAGTTTTCGAAAATATCCAGCGCAATCCTGCTTTCCATACTGGTGCTCTCGTCAAGGAGAAGCGCTTCCAACCAGGCAAGTCAGCCGATAAGACTCTGGAGCACATAAAATCTCTGGGAAAAGCTGTCGCTCACCCGGTAGATTCGATCAAGAGCAAAGCTACTAGGACAACTGCTGGCCAACTCTCCAAGGCTGATCGTCCCTACCTTTCCAAAAAGGCTGATGAGGACTTCCTCCAGGCTCATGACAACCTCAAGCGAGCAGAATCTACCAGCTCGTCTAAAAAAGGCACTTCCGATGAGGAACAGGAGTCCATTATCAGTGAACATCGGGAAAGGGTACGAGAGATAGAAGCACACAGGGAAAGCTTAAGAGCAGCATGGACAACCAGTCGTCATGTCAGGCGGGTGCGAGTAGTACCAAAAAGACACATTGATTTTCCCAACAACGATCACTTCGTACAGAGAGACGACTCTGGGAAATTCGCATCCTACGATTGGCTGAAGTGGCTCGGCTATGTACCGCCCCTTCTTTATCATTGATGCAGCCATCTACTGATAAAGCTGTATAGAATCTCCTTTACTACACTCAGGATTTTAGCGCTCAATACATCGATGACTTCGACGAGCTACCTTTTGACATCGATAGTTCGATCCATTATGTCGAGCGACTCGTATTGGCTAGTGCATCGTGGCAATCTTGGGCTATGAGCGTTCGCGCGGTATATCGCTGGGAACACCCTCGCACCACAGTCAAATGGTTTCTCCTCTATATCCTCTTGTGGTACACGCAACATATCATGGGCTTTCTTGTAAGTGGCCCAATCGATCAATGAGACCCTAAATTGACGTGCCTTGGAGTATTGTTTCATCATTTACATTGTGCTCAAGAACCGCTATTTTCCTAATTCTGCTGAGTCTCTCCGGGAATCGATGCGGAGGGCGGTAGATAGTAGCAGTAGTGCTTCTAGGTTTGGTGAATTGATCGACAAGCATGGGCGTCATGATTGGCTTGAGCCACTGATGGAGGACTTGGGCCCTTACGTCCAACTCCAGCTGGGTGATATGGCGAATATGCTTGAGGTCTTCTCCAAGTAGGCATGCTTCGTCTTAGCGTATGGAATGCAAGGCTAATATGACGATGGTAGCTTCTACCATTGGAAGTATCCTAAGAAAACGCTCGCTTCTCTAATTTTTCTCGGATCATGTCTAATGGTATCCGTGTTTGCAGACATGGCTTTCTGTATGAAGATAGTCTGGTTCATCGTTGGAGGAGCATTTTTTTTATGTTGGCCCATTTCCAGCCATTATCCGAAATACCGCTATCTGGTGTCTCCGTTCAAGTGGGTGCTTTGGGACATTCCAACGCATGGTGAGCTATGAGGTCCTTCTTGAATAGCCCAGTGCTGACACGAAAACCAACAGCTGAATGGTCATTTCAATATCTACGTCGTCAAGCGCAAATATCGCGTGAGCAGGTGATCAAGAAAAAGGTGGAAGATGGCCACTGGCGCGAGGTCGCAAATGGTGCAGTAGACCGTTACACAGGTCACCTTAGTACCGTCCCCCGAATCAACGTAGAGGCCGACGAGTTGGTAGAAAAATACGGCGACGATGACGACGAATGTTGGTATAGCGCAAGTTCCACAGATAGTGTCCTCGAAGCGACTGATATTCGCTCCTTTCGTGCTCAGTCGCATGGCTCTATCGGCCGGCTTGTTGTCTTCTCAAAAGGCATTCGGTTTGTGCGCAGTGTAACGAAGAAGGAAATGTGGAGGCGGAATTATTTGGAGCTGGCCGAAATGAGGAAGGTGGAAGGATCTACAGTCTCCAAGTTGGCATCATTGTCTCCGGATCAATTAGAGATCAAATGCACCAATGGAAGCAAACTGCATTTGGAAGGAATGAAAGAGAGAGACCAAGCGTTCAATACCATTATTGCGTTCAGTAGCCTGCAGTGGCAATCTCTTCAGATTTTGAGTAACAGCAAGGCTCAAGCTTGAAAGGGTCGTCGCCGTCTTGGGGATACAGGGGGATGGCATAATGTATTGCGAGCAATTAGGTTTGATCATACATATACTCAGACGCAGTGTGGAGTACAATACAAACTCCCAACACATCCGATAGGTGCTCTCTTAAGCATTCCTGAGTTAATTGAACTGTCTTTCACCAAAGCTCGGGGAGGATCAATATCTACGATATTATCACTCAAACCTTGACGACGATTATTCCAAGGTGGGCAAGTCAATGACGAGTCTCCACACAAAACTCACCGCGCGGCCTACTACGGAGTGTATTGAAATGCTGGAAGCTAACATATGTTTTCTTTCACCCCATCCAAGCATCCGAATCGTTCCGTTGATTCTTCGACTCGGGACTGTCAGGAGCGAGACCTGGACTTGGTACGGCGAGGAAACCACCAAAACCATTGCCGACAATGGCGCTTTGCCTGCCTTGTTTTCTATACTGTGGAGACAAAGGTATGGCGTGATGTAGGCTTTCGGGTCCAGTGGTGGTTGTGCCGCCGCGTTGATCTGCCAGAGAGGGGGGTGAGATTAGGGTCAAGTTCCACTCAAGCTCGCTGATCGATTTAGTAAAGAGATGAAGAGGTCGTTTGAGTCCCAGCGACAGTGGCGCTGGTATTGTACCGGGACGATTGGCCGAGGAAAGGGGCTTTGAAGCTGGCTGGAGTAGCTCTTGAGGAGTGACTAAAAGGGCATAAAGGTGAGTGAGGGAGGGCAGTGCGCCCGAAAGGATGGAAGACGAGAGGTAGGTATAGTAGCTATCAGATGGGGAAGCAAGGCCGCTAGGTTTACGGTCCGCGTTTGCGATCTCGTAGTGAAGTTTCTGAAGAAATTGTGAGGCCAAGGGTGGAGTCTGTAGCGATGGAAGAGCACGAGAGACCGTTATGGCGGTATGGAAGTTGATGAGTTTGGGTGCTGCAGAGAGTATTCGATGAAATTCGGAAGCTGAGACACCTGTGTTCATGAGCGTGAGAGAGGTAAGGAAGTTTTGCGATCCTGTAAATTGTGGAGTCAGCACTGCTTAATCATGACGTTGAACAGAGACATGAAAAATTCCTGCCGAGCACAAAGCGACTCAAGAAAAGGGACTGCTCCTGGAGCGCGGACCGGCAATCAAGGACGCGTAAGGTAAGCTACAGAGTGCTTAGAAAATGACATGCTCCCACAGGGTTGACCTGGTCTACAAACGTGGTACGCTAGAAATGGTGAAACAAAGGATATACTCCCAAAGCTCGTCTTGCAATCAAAAGGGAACAACTCGGAAAGCTGCCTTACCTGGCTGAGATAGATAGGCCACGAGGCCTCCGGCTGAGATATTGGGAACATCTCGGAGATCTAGGATCGTTAACGGCGGCAAGGACACATCGGTCGACAAAGTGGAAGCAAAGATGCTATCGTCAAGCAAGGGCAGATTTGCCAGCTTGACATCACGAAGAGCGTTTCGGGAGTCACAGACGCTTATGATTGTAAGCGGCTCTACAGCAAGATCAGACAGTTCGAGAGTCTCTAATTCTCGCCAGAGAGTAGATTGCGCCAACATCTGAAAGCTGCCTTCAGACCCAGCGTTGTACTTCATATGTCGAATCCTTGGGCATCGTGACTGCAGTGCTTGCTTCAAAACATCGCAAAACGGGTCATCTTTGTGAATGCCGTCCGGCAGATCGACATAGAGTAGGTTTGGCAGAAAGGATATGGTCCGGGCAAGGTCCGCAAAACTCCCCTCTCGAGTCATGTATGGCGTCTTGAGATATTGGACTTTGTCCGCCAAGAACGCATTCTCTCTAACCGTCCTAGCTAATAGCTGTAGCCGCTCTTGCGAGGGGCTTGGAGGGCTCCCATTACGATTGTTGAAGGATCGTCTTTTGCTTTTCAGAGCTAGCTCATTCTCTCGATCACAATAGTGGACGGCGTCTATGCGGATATGGTGGTACCTGGCACGTGACAGTCAGCGCGAAGCCCAATGGCGCGGATCATCCGACAATTACAGGACATTCTGTACTGCCTCAGACCATTGCTTGCTAACCAAGGCGCATTGCGAGAGGTCTTTCAAATTGCATAGCATACACCCAGCATCCACCATTGAATCCTCACACGAGCTGTAAGTGTCATCTTGTGGGCAGCAATAGCTCAGCAGCTGCTCGAGTAGCACTCCCGAGAGGTGCGCCGTTGGATTCGGACCAAATCGAGGGGTGCACGGTTTGGATGCGTGTGAGTCTTGAGGTGAAGCATGTTTTCGGTCGTTACTACCCTTCGCTCCTGGCTTGGATCGAATGTTAAGAAACTTCATGGTCGAATCTTAGCTAGAGAAACAGAAGACCCACATGGAGGGTAAGGGTACCTAGTGTTGGGTCGAAGTGGGGCTCCCCACATGGGCCGCGCCCGAGAGAGTCAGACCGTTTCAGGCATCCGATCGGGGCCAGCCTAAAACAACGACAATTCATGGAACTCTCCATTACTCATTACTGCATCCAAGCATCCAGTCATGATGCTGAGGATATCCGAGCTTGCTCGGTCACATAGAGCTCAAGACATAGAGATGTGTATAGAGATGAGGACAAGGTACTCGAGGCAATCAGATCGATGTGGGTTGCTGCATCGTAGTTTCATCGAATGCTCCGCATTTGGCAACAGCCATCAAATGAAGTCGTCGAACCCGGAGTGTCCAAATCACAGACGCATTGGCTCATGGCTTGGCGAGCGCACATGCAGGTACGGAGTAGTCTCTGTCTTCGGAAAGATTGTTTCAGGTGAAGGAGTACCAACAGGGTAGGCGATTGAATGCATTTCGACTATACATTAGACAGCCGATGAATGCCTTCTGTTGATCTTCCCAGCTCGCAATGGTGTTTGGTACTTGCAAGAGGTGACTCAGGAGACAGCAAGGCGGATTGGAAGCTGTTGATGGAGTTGAGATTAACTAAAGACAAGTTGGACGAGATGAGGATACATGGACAGGATGGTGAAGAGCTGATGAAGCGCGGAAAGAAGCATGAAATAATGCAGACTAAAGGTGCAATCATCGTGTCATGCTAGCAGAGATGGTATAGGCTTAGTTAATTATCGTAAGATGGTGCCAAATGATGCAGTGACCTCATCCTACATGGGTAATTGCCTCTCATGAACGTCGGCCTTCATAGACTCTACGGGACAGATACCCCTTGATCTATGACCATTCAGGTCCAAGCTCGCTAGACATGTTCCGCGAAGTAGGACCAACCAGAAGGAACGAGGATGAACTTCTGGAGATACCGCGTTGAAAACTTAGTGGGTAGGGCAGGGCAGGTGGAGCATGGTGAAATGAAAGAGGATGAAACAAAGGTCATGAAACCGCCTCCTGGACTCTTGGCAAGGTGACAGGGTCTAAATACACCAACCGAGATTTTACTTGGACCCCATACAACATCCCTATTACCTACTTACCTAACGCCCCGTACTATTGCCGACACCATCTTATTCCCACTGGTCTCTCTACTCTCCCCTCCATCTCCTTCTCACCCTTAGTCACTCTTTCAGCACCTTGCTGCAAACCCATACATCTGTCCTTGGGACACCATCACATTCTCCTCTTTTCAACGCTTGCCTTCGAGCACTAGGTACTTCTCGACAGCTTACTAGAAGAAAACTTTCATTGTAGGACCCGGAGTCTTGCATCATACCACCATCCATATTCAGAGATCCTCGACGGCTGGTTCATCGGGATGTCAACCAATCAAGGAGCAAAGCCAGACATTGATCGTTACCTGGTTATACACGTCGCTACAACATGTGACGAGCATGGTGTTTATGTGACAAAGGATTCGGCCGAGGTCATCGAGATTGGCTGGCTGTTGTTAGATGCCAAAAATTGCGAAGAGGTATACTACCGGGACGATCATGCTGAGCTTGAAAATTTGCTCATTCGCGGCATCGCAGATCCACCGTGAGAGCGTCCTGGTCAAGCCGGTCAATACACCCATAACTCCACTCTGTAGTAAGTCATGGTCCGAATGTTGACAGATGCTACCGCGTTCAAACATCTGACATCTCCCATCAGCAAGCCTCACAACACTCACCTGGGAGCACGTCCGCACGGCGGGCACATTTCGCGATGCTATCAGTCGCTTCGACAGCTTCGCTCAGGAGCATTTAATTCCCAAGAACTCTGAGTTTGCTTTCGTGACGCTTGACTCCTGGGATTTGCGTGTGCAACTCCCCCGAGAGGCGCGTGACAAGGCCGTTGTACTACCGCCATACCTTCAACACTCCCGTACATTCGATCTGCGTACCGAGTACCAGCGATGGCAGCAGCACCATCCCGAATCTTTACCGTTTGGACCGAGTTCTTTGGCAAACATCTGTGCGGCGTTGGAAGTAGAACCTGTTCAATCATCAGCGCCCATAAAGCACAATCTCCCCTTTCATCTACAAGCCTTGGCTCCAGCTTCGCCACGGCGTGCCATGGAGGAGGCGGTAACATTGGCTAGGGTGTTACGTGGTCTGATTCGCAAATCTCAGCCTCCCCACGAGCATCCTGACGTACTCAGTCGTCCCATGGATGCGAGAGCAGACGTTCGTGCGTTCTTGGCGGAGCGAAGTAAAGTACTACATATGAGTGGTCTCCCCCATGACACAACTCAGTCGGAGCTGGAGAGCTGGTTCACCCAATTTGGTGGTCGTCCTATCGCCTTCTGGACCCTGCGTACCCCAGATCAACACAAGCCTACTGGATCAGGGTTCGCCGTGTTCTCTTCCCATGAGGAGGTCAGTCTTCATCCATACTTCTACCCTAGTACTCATCTGCCTACGAATGACTTGCATGGCTTCTACTCCTTTGCTTGTCATGGCCAAATTAATCGCGCCGCATTTCTAATTATGTTCTAATGTTCAATTACTGACTACATCTTAGGCAGCAGAGAGCCTATGTATGAATGGGCGTGCTCTCAATGAGAAAGCAATTGAGGTCTCGCCCTCCTCAAGCCGAGTACTTGATCGCGCTGCAGAGATCCTAACACCATTCCCTCCGAGCAAGAACAGACCACGGCCGGGAGACTGGACATGTCCATCATGTGGCTTCTCTAATTTTCAGCGTCGTACAGCATGCTTCCGCTGCTCGTTTCCTGCTGCAGGACCGGGGGGTGACCCCATGGGCTACTCAAACTATGGTTATGGGCCTCCGCACATGGTGCCTCATCATCATATAGGTCATCATGGTGGACACGGAATGGGTCATGGACGTGGTGGAGGTGGAGGTATGGTGCCATTCCGAGCTGGAGACTGGAAGTGCGGATCTGAAGGGTGTGGGTACCACAACTTCGCCAAGAATGTCAGCTGTCTGCGTTGCGGTGCCAGCCGCGCTGGAGCAGCTGTTGTTGCAGACTCAGCTTTCCCATCTCCACTCGAGCCCCCTTCTGGATACGGCATGGGACCTCCTTCCATGGCAGGCACACCGGGCCCCGGTCCTTTTGCTGGACCCTCTGGTGGCTTTGGATCCGGTGGATTCGGCGGCCAGCAATATGGTGGACCTCCTAGTCAATACGCACTACCATCAGGACTTGGCGCTCCTACTGGTGCCTATCCTCCTATGAGTGCTGGATATGGCCAAAGTCAGTCTGGTGGGCCTTTCGACAGTAGGGCTGCAGAAGCTGCATTTTCATCTGCAGGCAACGGTCCTCCCTCGTCTACAGGTGCACCCAATGGGTCATCAGGGTTCAGCGGAACTACTTACACTAATATGGATGGAAATTCCGACCCATTTGCCTTCCTCTCCTCGGGTCTAGGAGGTCTCTCGATGAATGATGACTCTCGGAGAAACGGTGCGAACTCTAATAAATCCCCCGTTTAAAGTTGCGAAGCTTGAGCCTCATCACATCGTCGAAATCTACTCCTTGGGTTGGGCGGAGTTGACCGAAGGTGAGTATGGAAAAGGAGAAGAGGAGATGTTGTATTTTTCGGATGGGACGGGATGTTTAAAGATGGGTTTCTACATGCGGAAGCGACATGTTCAGGATAGGACATGAGCGATAGATCTCCACTTGGTCAAGCATAGCGAGGACTGGCAGAGCGGCGGTGTTGGTGGGCGGATATCCAAAAGTGTGGTGGGGCATTTGGAATGCGATACATGGTATTTCTTATGCCATTTCATCTTTTCCTTCTGGCATGAGCGCAACATGCTTGCTAGCTTCACTTCACTTCAGAAACACTTTGGTGGCTTTGGGACAGCTATTTGGGACAGCAGGTAGCGCAATATTGACAAGGTAAATAGCAGAGGTGACAGTAGGCCGTTCTAGCGCGCATATTATCAGAAGGTACGTGATTCGCGGGATCGAGAAACTCTTCTTCAAGCAAGCATTTCTTACCATGCCCACCTCCCTCGTTTATCTTTGAGAGTTCGAGCAACTGGGTGACCATTCGCATGGCACCTCCAACTTGGAAACCAGCAACGGGGCCATTGGCACATTGGGCACCATCGATATGCTAGCTGGCTTATTGAAAGCTGGAATTTGCCTACATGAGCATCCTACTTTACTTTAGTCTCTGCCTGTATTTATTATGATAACTGGTGGGTGAACAATCGGAGCGTTCGGAGACAAGAGTATCCAGCAACTGGCATCCTGATTTCGACATCGGAGATTTTGATAACATTACAGATACGAGCGACCTGAATAAGATGTCGCTCCTCCTTTCCTTCCCTTCCTTTCCTGTCTGCGTGAAAACATATGCGAGAAAGACGACATCTGACGAGCAGCGAAACCTCCTCCCTTGCCTACGCTGAGCGATGCTGACGGCACATCAAATTTGAAGGCGAAGAAACCCCCGCACTGGCAGCTCGTCACGTAACATTAATTTTTCTTACCCTTCTATGAATATAGGCTTACAATCGGGCAGAAGTACAGATACGCGGAGGCGGCTACCGCGGTCACCGCTCAAATGAGGTTACGGCAGCTGGAGGACCCGAGGAGGGAGTCGAACGATTTCGATCGCAGAAGGAACAAGCGTTGAGACGACAATATAGCCAGAGGGGGTTTACAACTACCAGAACGGATGTCAACAGTCAATGACAAGGCGCCTGGAAGCCCTTCGCACACCTTTACATGACCATCTTACATTGCATTCTATTGCGCCTTGAGCATAGCAAAAAGCGTTCTAATTGTACGGATGCAAATGGCAGCTTAGGACATAGCTATCACTAAAATGTCATGGTATAGTCACAATGTTTTCGTCGACATTTGTCCTCGAGACCGACTCCTCCGTAACGCCGATATCACCTCACTATCTTCAACAACGTTTCCTTATAGCGGGAGCTTACAATCAAGAGGAGTGGTATCTGAGCAAGTGGTCATCTGAGGCTTCCGAAATTATAATTTTCTATACTCGCGGCTAATTATCCAGCTGCAGCAGCAAAGTCACAGGATTAATAAGACCAAAGGACAAATATTCCGAGAATTCTACTTCGACCCGATTGCTAACAGATCTCTGGAATAAGGGACGCTCGATTCTAAATTGGTCCGGCAATTTGAGCTGGTTGTTCCTAAACAGAACCGTTTTCACTCAGGGTCACAGACTGGTACGTACTTGGACAATGAGCCTGCTACTCATCGTTTGTTGCGTAGGGCGGTACTTATTAATTGACATAAGTATTGGGGTAAGCTTTACGGGTGCACTTGTCGTTGCGATGAATTACCCTCCCCTAGCTAAATACCTTTTCCCATAGCAGTATTCACCTCCCTCCGTTTCTCTCTCTCAACAACAGGCCTCAGGCCTCCATCACGCTTCTCCGCCCGGTCAAGTAGACTTCCGCGTGCATAGTCGCTCTCCTCGGTTACATCCAACATCGGCGCTTTAGCTTCCCTATCCCCAGTTATGACGCCCCTTCCTAGCCCTATGCCGCCTTGACCCCTGCTGTTGCCCGCTAAGAGCCCCCCCGTGAATGGGAGCTCCCCCTTCTCCGGCGACTGGGACTTTTGTTGGCTGCCCGTGGATGCGGCGCTGTGGTCTCTCCGTACGGTCCTGGGCCCCTGAAGGGTGGGTCCGTCTTGGCCGCTGCTTGTACCTGGCCTTTGCCACGTGGTAGTGGGTGGCACTGATATTGCCTCCTCAGGGCTCGTCGCGATCTCGACAAGACCTCCAGCAGGTATTTGCTCAGGTACTATGCCTCTGCCCTTCCTTGCATGCTGGGGCGGTTCGCGATACTGTGGAGTCAGGTCGATGAGCGGCCTAGCTCTCGGCTGTTGTGACGAGGTCCGCTTTAGGCCGTCCGATGAGCTAAGAGCAGTGGAAACAGCCGGGGGGGGACTCGACCCCTGAGTCTGGCTACTTTCAAGCCTTTGTTGAGCTTTCTGACGCTGCGTGTATGTCCTTCCTAAGAGGCCAGTCGCAGCAAATGGTTCGGGCTGCTGGATGTTTCTCAGTGTAGGTATCGTCGAGGGTCCTTCTCTACGGGTCGATGGGGCACCTGCCTCCGCATCCTTCGTAAGCTTTCTCGGATATGATATCGGTGGTGCCACTTGATTGCGGATAGTCAGGCCACGAGAAGCACTTTCAGCTGTTTCGATTCTGTGATCAACACTTCGAACTGATGATTTGCCAAAGTGACTGTCCATTGACGGTTTGTGGCCTACACTAGATATTACGTTTGCGGGACTCTTAGCTTTGAGTCCTTCCCCCATCACATTAACTAGATACCAGCTTCTCCATTCTTGAACAGCTCTGTACCACGATGCAGCCAAAGCTTCATCACCCGTTGAGAAGAAGTGGACAAAGTTTACGGTTGTCATGAACATGATAGATTTCTGTTGGCTTTTGACCGCGAAACACATCTTTCTGGGCGGCCTGATCTTCTTTGACAATTGCCGTGCCGTAGGTACGTATATGTCAAAGTCGGACAAATGACAGATGTTGGATGTTTCACCGCCATCTTTCTTAGCGATAGATATCTGTCCGTCTGACCGCAGAGTGACCCATCGCTTGTCCCAATGACCGGGCCTCTGTGAATGATAGATCGATACCGAGGTATCTCCTGGCTGAGTCCGGGAGACACAATTGAGCTCCAAGTCTTCGTGATTTTCACCAGTGGGAGATTGCGAGATTATGAGTTGATTTTGCATGTCATTGTCCCATGAGTTCATAACATTGCGAATATGCTCATACTTCCGGAGTGGACGCTCAAGACCAAGCTGTCTGTACGACTCCTCAAGGATGCTATCCTTTGGACGAATTTGGTCTCGTGTTCGGTCGTCGGCAAGGTGAATAATATCCATCGGCGTCGTCGAAGGCGTTACAGGAAGTGACATAGTAAATTCCCCGTACTTGACAGTGACTCTTCGCTCTCCAGCATTGACAGCTGATATAGGAGCATCAAAAGCAGGAGCAATGATGTTCTGGGGCGACTCAATCGCGATCGGCCCAGAAATGGTTCTCTTCAATTGCTCTCTGCTCTTTGAACGTCTCTTTCCATCTGTCTGGCCGGCAACGCGCTGTGTGAGGCTCTTCTTCTTAGTCAATGCTCGGGGTCTGCTAACCGCAAGCTGCTCGTCTCGTCGTCCAGAGTGTAACCTAGCCCGGCGTTCGTCAAGTTCTTGTCCTGATAAGCTTTGTGACTCTCGATCTGGTCTACTGATCTGCACCGCTTCTTCTGGACGAGGATTCTCTCTTGTATTTTCTCTACTGCCAAGGTCTATCGTCCGGGAACCTTGACAGATGCGCGGAGGAGGCTTCACGTCGACATCCGATAGTTCGTGGTTTGCTGGTCCGCTCCGTGGGTTCGACTTCGGCTCTGCTACTGATTTCGGTGGCGCTACGTTGCCATTGGGTTCCTTTACCCGATGCGTTGGAGCAGCGTCTTTAAGCCTCTGGAACTGGTCTGCGCTGAGGTTTGGAGGTTCTTGTGTGCTGGCAAAGGGCCTGTCCGGTCGTGGACCTTTGTACCTAGATCGAGTTCTTGCTATAGCCCCGCTTAGAGGAGCTGGTACAGCTTCAGAAGATGAAGGCATTGTTCACTGCAGGACTCCTCAGTCGAATCTTTCAGAAACTCCTGCTTCGCTTTCGCCTTCGCCTGCGTTTCGAGCGGCGCTCCGCGTTTTCAGGGTGTAGTGATTCCGTGCGCGAAGGCATGTGTATATTCTCTTGGCCAGAATTGCATAAAGGACAAAACTCCGAGGACAAAACATGGACTCCGCATTGCTCAAACACGCGACCGTCCATAGGGCTACTAAGCTACGGTTTGATTGGTCAAACCCAGGTAGCATATGGGAATGACCGTTAGGGCGGCGCGGGCGGTTACGATCTGGAGAAGAAGCGGTACTCCGTACTCCGTAAAGATGAAAACCACCAGCTGAGTAACCCAAGTAAGGTGTTTCGACATTCCTACTTCGTCTGCCAATCGCGAATAGCTCTATTGAACTATTGCAGTTCATGGATATCTAGAGATTTTTCTGGTTGGCCACTCTGGACCTTCACAGCAATTACCCTGGCGGTGATAACAGGACCATTCACCAGAATCGTAACTTTATGTCAGGGCTCGAATTGCAAAGTCATGAAGCAGGCTGTGAAGGTGGACTTCCAATGACTTCCTAAAGACTATCGTCGTTTGAATGATGAGGCTACGACTAAGGAGCTTATAGCTTGATAGCTTCAAAGTATCGCGCGTCTGTCTAGGAATGGAAGTAATCTTCGTGCTAGTCTGTCCATGATGCTACTCACTCCTATTTGAGTCCAAATTTCTGACAACCATAGAGCAATCAATGCCAAAGGTAATGTGGCCTGGCTACGGAAGATTAAATCGGGGACGTAACTCTTGGCGAAGGGCAACGTCTTTGGTGACGTGCAGACGGTGCCTATGTACGCCTCACACTATGCGGCGTTCCGTGACTACAGCAGCCACAGATACTATGCGTCGTGTGTTGATTCTCCCCATTTCCTGGCAACGGTACATGTCTGGGTGTTAGTCGTGACGTTCGAGCTCCGCTACGTTGGCCTTTCAGAGACCTTCGTTGCGATACGCTCGATCATTATGGACATGGGATTGACGCCGGCCTTCGACCATTCAATTGGCAATACCCTCCACACCTCGCCACTGTCTTTCTCGACGTGACTTTGAATCGGCGCACCTGTGAGCGATTATTGTGCTATGCTTGCTACAAAGAAGCCAATGAAGTGACAAACACAGGGCTGAATTTCGTTGGATCGGCAAATCGTTCACAAAGGTATGCTAGAAAACTCCGCTCCGCGACTTGCCAATCATTCGAGGGATTGACAATACATGAGCAATTGTGGACCTAGTCATTGTGCTCTACTGCCTACAAAGAGCCAAGGAATGGACCAACGGAAGGCTAGGACACAATCAAACGGCACAATTGCTAACGAAGGTACATTCGAAGACTGTGCTCGACTGCCTATTGATAAATTGAGAGACCAAATTGAGAGACTTGCGACTATAAGAAGAGGTCTGTTCAATCAATGAAGTCTGGTACTAGAAAGGAGCCATGGCATTAAACAATGGGAGACTGGGACCTAGCCAACTGGCATAGTTGCTAACAAAGGTATGCTTGGAGACATTGCTCTGCTGCCCGCCAGCAAGTCCAGAAGCTGACAACGGAACGTTGGAAGAAACACTGACAACCATGAGGACGTTGGAGATGCGAGTGATGTTGCGATCTGCGGACGGTGGCACAGATCTGAAGTATGTCGGTTTTCCACTGATCGTCTTTGTATGCAGACCCACAATACCTAAGGTTTTCGACATGTCTACTTTTCAGAATCGCATTCACTGGTGACCCTCAACTTCAAGTGCCCGCATCAGATATGCTCCCGGTGGCAGTGCCGAAATCATGGCTCATGCGAGCGACAGTCAAACACGATCCCCCAGTACTAAGGACACGTGGAAGGGGGGAATTGCATGATTAAGGCTAGACAAGCAGCTTCGGAGCCCTCCTGTTGAAGCGTAGAGTTATGGGCAATCTATTATTCCACTGGAAATACCTTGTGACTACCGACTTATGCCTAGAGATATGATGTTCGAGTCGTGCGCATTTCTTTCCTTTGCTTTGAGCTGCAAGAATCGACAGTTATCATTTGAAAAAGAGTCGCAGGGAGTTCTTGGCGATTCCTGATTGGCTGATATGATGAAGCCCTACGGGGCGATCATCAATATCTTTCGCATTAACTACCTGGATCCCTCTCCCGCTGCTGAGCCCAGTGAAGACCACCTCTGAACACGGCGTGCTACTCAGCCTTTCATTATCCCGGACTCAGCCTTTCATCACCCCGCAACTCGTCATGCCCTCCATCTCTATTCCACTTGCAAGGGCTCTGCCACCGCCAAAGTACACTGGGGAGCATGAAGAATTACCGACTCATACTAATTCAAAAGGTCCGAGGATCCTGGGTGCCGGAGCCCTGGAGGAGATGCAAGTAGTCTTCAAGCAAACTGGGCCCCCAGCATACGGCGCGCGATCAGGATGGAGACCTAGGGTAGCTCAAGATTATGGCGATGGTGGCGCCTTCCCAGAGATACCCGTCGCCCAGTATCCGCTCGATCTAGGCAGAAAATCCTCCTCGAGCTCAAACGCTCTGGCCGTACAGGTGGGTGCTGAAGGGAAGGTCAAGTACGACGCCATTGCACGACAAGGGCACAACGAGAATCGAATTGTTCACTCGTCATTCAAAGACTTAATTCCCCTGCGACAGAGGGCAGATGTTGGAGAAATATCACTGGACAGACCGTCAGAGGAGGATGTTGCTGCTCAAACACAGAAAACCAAGGACGCCTTGGAAAAGTTGGTATCTGGTCAGGTTGCCGCTCAGAAGCCCAAGAACGTCAAAGGCATTACGAGGAGTGATCCTACCTACGTCAGATACACCCCTGCCAATCAAATGGGCGATGCATCACGTAAGAACGACAGGATTATGAAGATTGTGGAACGGCAAATTGATCCATTAGAGCCGCCGAAATTCAAGCACAAAAAGATCCCCAGGGGTCCTCCCTCGCCCCCTCCTCCAGTCATGCACTCACCGCCACGCAAGTTAACTGCTGCTGACCAAGAGGCTTGGAAGATTCCCCCGCCTGTGTCGAATTGGAAGAATCCCAAAGGTTACACTGTCCCCTTGGACAAGCGACTAGCGACCGATGGCCGTGGTCTGCAAGACGTTACTATCAACGACAAATTTGCCCAATTCGCCGAAGCTTTGTTCACTGCCGACAGGCACGCAAGGGAGGAGGTCAAGCAACGGGCATCTATGCAGCAGAAGCTCGCCGAGAAGGAACGAATGGACAAAGAGGAGCAGTTACGCATGTTGGCCCAGAAAGCTCGCGAGGAACGTCCAACAGCGCGTAGGCGAGAGTCTCACGCAAGGTCATACAGTCGTAGCAGAAGTAGATCAGCGTCATTTTATAGCCGATCCGGCAGCGAGGATGATGCCGATGCTGCAAGAGAACGGGAGGAGTTGAGAAGAGAAAGAAGGCAGGAAGATGAGAGGCAGTTACGGCAATCACGCATGGGTACGGAACGACGCATACAGATGATATCGAGGGAGCAAAACAGAGACATCTCTGAAAAAGTGGCTTTGGGACTCGCTAAGCCTACACAATCGTCGGAACAAATGTGGGATTCAAGGCTTTTTAACCAGACAAGTGGATTCGATACTGGGTTCAACGAAGATCAAGCCTACGACAAACCACTGTTTGCTGCTCAGGACGCCATCAGCAGCATATACAGACCTAGAGCGAATGTGGGAGAAGACGATGATGAAGAGGCAGGAGGGAAAGAATATGAAAAAATAGCAAAGAGTAATAGGTTTGAGGTGTTGGGAAAGGCGAAGGAAGGTTTCAAGGGGGCTGCCGATGCAGAGGTCAGTCTTACCAATATGACACTGTTGTCTTTGTCAGCTAATCCGGGTGAAATGCAGGCACGAGATGGGCCTGTGCAGTTTGAGAAGGACGTTTCCAACAGTGCCGATCCATTCCATATCGACGACATGATCAAAGAAGTGACGGGAGGTGCGGGTGGGAGCAAAAAGCATGGTCTGCAAGAAGCAGAGGATAGAGGCTCGAAGAGGGCAAGGGTCGATGATGACTGACGACAGCTTCGGCACTGGTCAACACCAGGGGTTGTTAGAACATCGAAATGAGACCAAGACACGATGATACCCGAGCGGTAAAGCTCAAAACACCTGTGGTATATCTGTTTGCAATACTGATGTTAATCACTCAAATTCACTAGCATAGTGTTACTAATACTAATGTACAGCACCGTCATCGTCACCTTCAAAACCAATCCATTCTCCCTCGCCCTCCATGTCTTCATCAATGGGCTCTTCCCGAGCGCCGTTTCCATTTAGCGCTAGTGGAAATGCCTTTTCCACACCGTTAACCTCGCTCTGAATCACTGGCTGCGTAAGCAAATACGCAAGTGTGTAGAGATTGTCGTCCGCCAACCTAGCCAGCTCGGATTGAATTTTCGCTATAGCCTTTTGCACCGTCCTCAACTCGGAAGCGAAGATAGATGCATGATCTTTCAAGTACGTTCCGTGTGAACTAAGTAGAGCCTCAATCCACCTAAGGTTGAACTCTAGATGCGGACTTTCGTCCGTAGCTTGAGCAACGAAACGAAGTAGCCGGGCGAGGTATACGGCGGGGAGATATTTGACCAAAAGAGATACATCGGCCACGGGAATAGCTTCGTAGACACGGCGGACCAATGATCGCTCGTTGAGTCGGAAAGCCATGACGAGAGCACTTAGATAGTCTTTCACTTGGATAGCTTCCAATGTGTTAGCTGGAGTGATGTCAAGATCTAGGTCGAATGGATCGAAATTTAGCATGCTATCAAGAGAATAAAGTAGCAGGCCCTCGGTCGATGCAGCACAGAAGGTCGTGCCAGTGGGAGAAAATGCCACAGCTGGAACACGAACCTCAGGCCGCGTCTGTCGCGCTGAGAAATCCCCACGAGTAGCACCAGGTAGAGTGCGCTCGACGCGATCTTCGAGGTCTGAACCTTCGCCTTGCAAGTCTATCAAACCTCGTGGTCCTGCTTCTGTAAGATCCCGGCTGTTGAGGAATTCTTGGGTCCCATCTAGAGCGAGGTTTACCGAAACGGTATATTTCTTGATAAGCGTGCCGGACTGAACATCATAAAGGCATATATACTTCGAATTCCCGCCAGCAAGAACACAGCTGCCGTCTGTGCTGTAAGCTATGCAGTTAAATGATTTGGTGCCTGCCGTGTTCGCTGCAGTCCGCCTATCGGAAATCTTTCGGCCACCGGATACGTCACGACGGCCGTCAACGCCAGCCTCGTGACTTGCCTCAGAGACAGACCAGAATGTGAGCTGACCATCCAGTGTAGAAACGGCCACCTGCTTCGAGTCTGGCCGGAATGCGACGTGTAGAACATCAGCCTGTAATTGTATTGGCTCGCTCGTCTGAGTCCGACCAAAGATACTCCACACTCGTACTGTATGATCCCAGCTACCGCTCACGATAGTATCACCAGACGGCGCGAAGGCCAGAGCAGCCACAGGACCTTCATGGCCAGAGAGTTGATCTAAAAGCTGGCCTGTTTGGACGGACCAAATATGTATGTTAAAAGAATCGAGGGATCCTGCACAGACCACTTCGCCGCTAGGATCCACAGCTACGGATGAGAAAGACAGCCTTGTAGGCGCTGTGAAGGTCCGGAAGTTCCGATACCGAATGAGGTCCCAAGCTCTTATTGATCCGTCAAGACTTGAAGTGAATAGAACGTTGCCGCTTTTCGCGAATTCGCAGGCAGTGACGCCGCTTGAATGCTCAGTGAATGTAACTACACAAAATCCGGATTGCATGTCCCAGACCTTGATCTTACCGTCATCCGCAGCAGTGATGATCCGCTGGCCATCGGGGGAGTACACTATTGCATTCATAGAGTCAAAGTGGCCTTGCTGCTTCAGAATATATGATTCGGATTGCCACTCCCAGACGAGCAACTGGCCTAGCTTGGAAGCTCCGAAAGCTAGCCATTCGCCTGACTCGTTAAGAGTTACAAAATCGATATCGTTCTGTGATATACTCAAAGTGTGTATCATGTTGAAGTCTGGTAACTCATAGAGACCAAACAAACCATTGGAGAAGCCAGCCACGAGTAAATTTGACTCGGGATGATATGCAGCACACTTGACTTTTGCATTATTCTGCATGAAGTAATGTCGCTGCACAATTCTCCACTGCAATGGAGTATCATCCTCCATAGAATCGATGACTCCGTTGATAGGTGGCCGCTGCGTGTAACTCCATTGAAAAAGAGCACCATCCTGGCTAACAGTGTATACGTGTTCTTGATCGCTTGAGAACCAAGCCCCTAGCACAGCTTCTCGATGACCTGCCAAAGTTGTGGGTACAAATCCATCTTCGGGGTCCAAACTCCATATCCGAGCCGTGAGATCTTTTCCAGCGCTGAGAAAAAAGCGAGAATCACTCGACCATCCTATACTCTGAACACTGTCATGATGCGCGGCATAGACCCTATGCCTGACAAAAGGTGCAAACTCAAGTCCTTCTTCAGCATTTGCATCAGGGGTCGAAGGTGTGTGCCAGACTTCTACAAGTCTTCCAACACCGGCAGCAAAGTAATGCCCCGATGGTGAGAAGGACAAGGTGGAAGGTGGGGACTTGAATGAGAAATGGTGTAGGGCGACTCGTCGAGGAAAATTGGTAAGAATGGCTCGCCCATCTTCGTCAACTGATAGTAGAAGGTTCCCACGCGAGTTTAGGGCTAGGCAAGAGACGTTCCGGCGATGCGAAAATGGAAGGGTGTAAGACTTATTGCTAACAATGTTAGTCGCCTGGGTCTTTTGTACTTTTGCGAGATGAATAGTCCGGAGACATACTTGATCAGATCGAACACGGTAACGCGATTGCCGACTGGGGACAAGAGACAAGTTCCATCGGGAGTAAAGAGGAGGTTTCCTTTGCAGTAAACGGTTCCCAGCAGGTTAGAGAACTGTCAACCGGCCTCAGCGTTGGTATATGAACTGGACGGAGTTGAACACACACTTTGAAATCCGTCTTCATCGTAGCAGTAGCGACCGCAAAGTCATAGTCTGTGCTCGAGGCTCCCTCCCGATCTGTACGGTTACCACTGTAGGCCAAAGACTTTTCGATTCAAAATCTGTCACTGTGGACCCTGGGGAGCTCGGACCGTTCGCGCTAGACCGAGGTGGGTCAGCATCCGCAAAAAGGGGAACGGTCAACCAGCTTCATATATCTATCCGCGACAAGCAGATCTCACGCCGCAAACAATATTCAACAAGATAATTACTCGATCACCTCGTCTGACAGCATCTCACGTCTCTTAGACGCAACTGTCCCTCAAGCATAAGCACAGGATGGCACCAGCAACCTCAGAGGCGGCATCGCCAATTGGCATTGCCAACGTGAGTTTCCTATCCTCGAACGCCGCAAGAAAGTGTCCAACTGACATACCGGCCGCGTATAGCTTCCCAATCAGAGGTACTACGGTTTCGACTTGTGTAAGGTGGGGAGACATTGACTAATAGAAAATCTTAGGCACAAGATTGTTGCCAAGCGTGGAGCAGCATTTACGATAATGGTAGTCCTCGAGGGATCCCAGAGTACAACATGAGCAGGGCTAATGCAGTCAAAGGTTGCCGGGGAATCTGGCCTTGGGAAAACGACCTTCATCAACACCCTTTTCTCGACTACCATCAAGAACTACGCGGACCATAGACGCCGTCATGCAAAGCAAGTGGACAAGACCGTAGAGATCGAGATTACCAAAGCCGAGCTGGAAGAGAAGTTTTTCAAAGGTAGCTGCAATGTCCATTTGAGTACTGGATAAGGCCTGACGGTTTGGTTAGTGCGACTGACGGTCATTGATACCCCCGGTTTCGGCGACTATGTGAACAATCGTGATTCGTGGATGCCCATCATTGAGTTTCTGGATGACCAACACGAGTCTTACATGTTGCAAGAACAACAGCCCCGTCGAGAATCCAAAATCGATCTCCGTGTTCATGCATGCCTGTATTTCATCAGACCCACGGGTCATACTCTTAAACCCCTGGACATCGAAGTCATGAAGCGTTTGAGCTCCAGGGTTAATCTCATTCCAGTTGTAGCCAAAGCCGACACACTGAGCCCCGCCGATCTAGCTCGATTCAAGCATAGGGTAGAAATGATCTTTCTTCATCGACTATGAGAATGGCTAATTACGAGCATAGATCCGAGCAGTCGTTGAAGCGCAAGGAATCAAGATCTATCAGCCCCCAAGCGACGAAGATGATGAAGCCGCCGCTCACCACGCCAGAGCCTTGATTGAAGCTATGCCATTTGCCGTCATCGGATCAGAAAAGGATGTGAAGACCCAGGACGGTCGCGTACTGAAGGGACGTCAATATTCTTGGGGCGTTGCAGAAGTTGAGAATGAGGACCACTGCGATTTCAAGAAGCTCAGGTCAATCCTGATTAGAACGCATATGCTAGATCTAATTCACACTACCGAGGAGGTGCATTACGAGCAATACCGTGCGCAGCAAATGGAGACAAGGAAGTTTGGCGAAGCTCGACCGAGGAAGCTCGACAATCCCAAATTCAAGGAGGAAGAAGAGAGTCTGCGTAAGAGATTCACCGAGCAGGTCAAGGTGGAGGAGAACAGATTCCGAACATGGGAACAAAAATTGATCTCAGAGCGTGACCGTCTGAACAAGGATCTCGAGAGCACACATGCAGCGTATGTAATACCGGAATTGTTGCCATGGAGAAAACCGCTAACAGGAACAATAGCATCAAGCAATTAGAGATGGAGTTGGAGCAGATGCAAGGAAGTGTCCAGCGAAGCCACGGACGTCGTTGAGAGGCATGGAGGTTATGATTCTTGAGGAGACAAAAGCATGCTAGCGGGCTCGACATGGGCCAAGCGTTCAAGCTTATTGCTTCTCTTCCACCTGCTTTGTTTTCAGTGGGCCATCCCAATTCATGCCACTTCTGGGTGCTTTTTAGCGATCAAACGACTTTCAGTCAAATTTCGTAGAACCCAACTTTTGTGAAATCATCTGGCCCCCAGCACTATGCTATTGAGGGTTTCCTTTGGACCGATGTTGTAGCTCGACTTGGTGCAGGGCGGAGGGGTGGTGGTCCTACTTCCTAGTCAATCTCAGCTCCCCCTTCAACCAATCTGAACGTGTGATGAAATTTCCCAACCACCAAGTGACGAAATTGACCGGGCACACAGGTGAGGAGGATCTCCAAACTGTTCGATCTGACCGCTCGCTCACCATCTTAGGCCCTGTGCATTGTGTAACTTTTTCCGCCCAATCCGGGCAGTACGTTCGTGGACATCAGCCTCCATACCCTTCGTAATCGAGCCAGTCTAAAATCCGAACCTCTCAGATCCTCACCGGCTCCTCCGACCGCGCCATCCACCTCTACAATCCCCTCAAAGCGAACCCCGAGATCCCCAAATCCGGTCTGATCCAAAGCTATTCAGCGCACGGCTACTCCGTCCTCGACCTCGCCGTCACAAGCGACAACGCTCGCTTCGTCTCCGTAGGCGGAGACAAGCAAGTCTTTCTATGGGATGTTGCTACCGCGCGCACCTTGCGTAGATTCGCTGGGCATTTCGGACAGGTCAATTGTGTGAACTTTGGCGGTGAGGATGATAGTGTGATTGTTAGTGGGAGCTATGACGCTACGGTGAAGTTTTGGGACTGTAAGAGCCATTCGGTCAAGCCCATACAGGTGCTTGAGGAGGCGCGGGACAGTGTGTCCAGTCTGCATGTGGTGGGGTATGAGATTGTAACGGGATCTGTGGATGGGAGGATGAGGGTCTATGATTTGAGAATGGGGATGAAGTTTGTGGACGTCATTGGACGTATGGAACTCCTTGCCGGCTAGATAATAAGGACATCTTTCGCTGATGCGTTTATAGAGTCAATCACATCTGTCCAGCAAACAAAGGATGGCAACGCAGTACTGGTCTCCACGCTCGACTCGACTATTCGACTCATGGACAAAGGCAATGGCCAACTGCTGCAACATTACAGAGGTCATACTAACAATGACTTGCGGCTTCGATCGTGTATGGGCATAGCGGACTCCGTTGTGATTAGTGGCAGCGAAGACGGGCAGTTGCTCGCTTGGGACCTTTTGGAGGCAAGGATGATCGAGAAGCTAAAGGCACATGATGGTAAAGTAGCTAGCGCTGTTGCTTGCAACGGGACGAAGAAAGAGTGGGCGAGTGCTGGAGCTGATGGTAAGTTTTGAGACAGCCCCGATGCTCGTTGAAGATAATTAACGTGCACCAGGCACTGTTAGTTTGTGGGGAGTGCCAGAGTGACCTGGTAGTATGATCGAAAGTACCACCAGAGTAGACAAATCATGCTCAGCCGCTAATGACTGTGTCAGCTTCAGGGCATCGAGAGGCCCATCACAGCATAATCGGACGAAATGCAAACAGAGGTGAATTAAATGGAGACGGTCCATTGCGCAGTAAAGCGGAGAGGCGGTAACGCTCTCAAGCAGCGAACACTCTGGTAGGTTGTCCGCTGCCGTGACGAAAATGCTAGGCGGCGTAGGTCTCGATTCATATTCAAATGAGCAAGCCGCTACCTACTGCTGGTGATCTACCAGCTTCATTTCGATGGCATTGTGTCTAGGTCCCATGACCGTGCATGACGGTCGACAAGCATCTGGCGCTCAAATATCTCGAGGTTTTCCTCGACCTGCACTTAGGTCCAAGCAATTAGCAAGAAATTTATAGAAATCCATCGTTGAGTAGAGAGAATCTATGCAGGCAAAGTTCAAAGGATGTCTGGTGCTGAAAGCACCTGTGTTAGACAGGAAACATTGTTCACTGATTGAAAACTTCATATCCCACGGACAGGCTGAATGAACTTTGTGTGAAAGCTTTTCTTAGGGAGTGACGCCGTCAAGGCTGTCGTGCTTTCCCTCTAACAACTAAAAGAAGGAACACTACACCGTCAGGCAAGGATCTTCGCAGGGCGAACAGTCAAAGGGCGACGAAAACCCGGATGCTGGGCCCAACCACGTCCATTTGGTGCAGTAGGCGAGGCAAACACGATGACCAGTAGCTTGGAGATGCGAACGTGCCTGACTCTTCACGTGTAGATCAAGACAGGCTGTACACATATGCAGATGGTGCGGTCCTATATCAACGAGCATCTTCAATGGGGTGTCCAGAGGGCCTGATGTTGGCCCGCATCAGTGGTAAATAGTGTTACTGCGTCCCAGAATAAAACCAGTGCCCAGTTGCTGACAATGAGTTCGTGAAGTACTGGGATCGTATAGCTTGCCTTGAGGTCTTTGACCACAACGGAGTTAATGAGAGTTTCCCCGGTCGAGAACAACGCCTTTCTCTGATGAACCTTTCGATCTTTGTGCAGGTTGAAGGACCCATTTCTCAACTAATTCGCAACGAACGCATCGCAGTATCTAAGTCTTTTTCTTCCACCATCACAATCCCTGACCCAATTGTGGACAAATATGTCATGTCCAATGCACCCGGTCCCTCCACCAGTCTCCTAGCGACGCCACAGACGATACCACTCGCGTCGACGCCGAACGGCAGCTCAAAGGTGATAGGGATGAGTATATCGTCCTTGGCGCCCAAGAGAGCATTTTCCCAGTCACCAGCCATGTTGAAGTTTGAGACCAAACGTTTTTCCAAGAGTAAGGAAGCCGACTGATCTTTGGTCATCGTGATGCTCAGAAATCTAGGCTGGTGGATCAGGCATTTGGTGAGCCCATGCTGCATAGCCAAATCATCGGCCACCAACGTTTCTGGATTCTCCCGGCGACCTGCACACTGGACTAAACGGCTAAAGGGGTTCCCGGTGTCAACATGAAACCTTTGGATGGAACAATGATTTGTGGATGTTTTGGGAAAGTATGCAAGAAAGGCAAATAGTTAGAACGACATACATATCTCTGTCAGCATGTGGGAAAATTCCATGGCGTTCGAGTAGGGAGAAAGTCTGTGCTTGGAGATCGGAGGTAGTAGGTGGTGGTGGACTTGTTGGCGAGCCGGGTTCCGAGCTAGAAGATAAGTGGCGATGATGGGTGCTGGGATTGATGTACGAATGAGAACGTCTTTGAAATGCGAACCCACAATCCTCGAGGGCACGGACGACCTGACACTTAGCACTAGCTGGAACTAGAACTATTCCCGTTTCTTTGAGTTAGAAATAACTTTACTTGAGAAGGACAGCGGTCGCAAGAAATGGAAAAGGCGCATGCATCCTCCGAGGCATGTCTCTCCACGCATAAAGCGGCCAAAAAACCCATGCACAAGTATAGCTGGGTAGTACGTACTAAAATCTCCCAAGTAGGTTGTGAAGAAGAAGATCGAGCTGACTGACATCAATATCTCTAAGCAGGATTAGCAAGGAAGGTATCGTACATTCCAACGACGGCCAGAGGACTCGTGAATTCTACAACTCGCTGTCCGGCCTAACAATGTTGTCCATGTTAGTATTACTCTATCGGGCAAACAACGAAGGAAGCAAATTCTCCCGAGACTTACAACTCAACATCTGTACGGGAAGGGGAAGCCTTGGCTGGAGAACACCTACCTCCATGCCGGAACCTTCGACGGAGATGGCAACAAAAGTTTCGGTAGAGATGGAACCAAAATTGCGTTGGTCACTGCCACCTATTTTGACGATCTTCTCACATGTTGAGCCGAACAAAGAAATCCCCAGAGCATGTTCACAGACAATGGAACACTCAAGTGGTGTGATAGACACCGAGAGGAATTCATGCCGATTGGCCCATGACCCTTCTTTGACTGTATCTTGATTGGCTGGTTCCTCTCCCTCTCTGTCATCGCATGCGGCTGATGGAAACAAAAGCTGGAGTATGGTTGGGAGGTGGTCCTTGTAGAGACTCAAGGGGATATGGATAACGCTGAGCTCCTTTTCCTACACGAAGAATCCGCGATCAGCCATCCGCTGGCCAAATTAGCAACGTATCAGGAGCTGTTTGGCTCACACAAGAAAACACGATCCACGCATCATGAGATTCATGATGAGAGCTCTCGGTAAAGAGGCACTTACAATGAACTGGATTCTGGCAGACATCAGGAGGGGTGACTGCTCCATGGTGAGTTTAGGTGACTAGGCTATTGAACCTAGAGATGTTGCAATCATGAATTGTAATGCAGGGTAAGTGAAGGTAAATAAGATTGGATTCGACGTCGACACGACTTGCTCAGGCGGTCTCATGGTAGATACAGCAAACTTCAGAACGCGGTTGTCTGGAAAGCTTGCGGTGGACGATAACGGTCAAAGTCATCGACCCCATCCCCGATTACTTTATGCACAAGAGAGTATTCGTCCTCGATGACTAGACAGCAATGCAATGGGGGTGAAACTGGCGGGACTACAGATGACAGGCGCTCAGATAGATACTGCTAGAGGCGAGAGGAAGGATGGAGAAGACGGTGGGCACGCTGGGCTAATGCCAATGGAGCGCTATAGGTGAGAAGACAATTGCCAGATTGAAAGTCTATGCCATCATGATGAGGTAGTAGGAGTGTAGAAGAACAGAATGGTTGCATGCCTCACCGATCACCACTCACTCATCAGGGCCTCGAGTCCGTGCTGAACATTATGCAGTATGAAGCTGGGAGCTCTTCCTTAGTGGCTGTATGCAGGTTGACACAGTGGGGGAGCAAGTCGTGGGGTAAATGTGGGTGAAGGATGGGGTACTGCTGGGAGGAGGGTCTAGCGTCTGAATAGATCACTGCCCGTCCCTGCTGCAAGTCCTCGGTGCCAGCATAGCCTCCAATAGCTGTCATCCCTTGGAAACAGCAACGATACCCGCAGGAGATGGGTGACTGTCAACGAGTCTATTCCGGGCATCTTTCTCGGGCTCCTTTAAGGCGGGAAAGAATGCGGTGTAGTCGGTGCCCAAAGATGCCTGGACTGCAAAAGACTAACGATTGCAAGTTCTGTTGCCTCAGGCATCTATTGGATACTACCTCAAGCAGTAGCTCGAGGCACGAAGACGTCAATTGACAAAGCAGAAGTGGTAGGAGGAAGTAAAGCCTGCTGGCTGAGGGAGAAATACCTAGCCACTGCCCAGTCGTCCCGTAGCGCGTCCGAAGAGGCAAGGGCAACCAAGACCGACGTTCCTAGCCCACCTATTCTAGCTTCTGCAAGACATCCTACACTCCGAGACCCCATGACCCCCACGTTTTCGAAGCCCGCTCTCCGGGACCGCAGTAGTCATGTGCATGGTGCCTTGCGCTTACACTCGGGTACGTTGGCACAAGGATAATGCGTCAATGCGAAGCTTGCAGTGAGTTGGCTGGTCGCCATTGCCTATCTTAGCTATGGCCACCATTTAATATCCATGCACTCTTTCATCAGGAACGAAAACACCCCTCTCCTGCTAACTGGCCGCTTTTACCTCATTCCTTCTCACATCTCCAAACTTCCCCACCAAGCATCGGACGCTTCTCCGAACTGCACACCACAATCATCGAGTCTTTGCTGCCGTGCTTACCGCATGAGCCAAATTACCAGCAACAAGGACTAGTGTCGCGACGGTCGTGGTATGATGCGTTTTCTAGGCTTTGGTAGTCTTTGCCGTAATATTACAAGGGCCTGCACCAGACAATGGACAGATCCCAGAGCCGCTCAGGACACGACTACCTAGTCCATCCTCCTCGTTGGTCGAAGCCTCTGCCCCTGCTATTCTGAGCATTGGGGATGAAGGGTACTTGAGCACGACCACGCCCTCCGTAAGGATAGCTGCCGTCAGGACTAGATTGTTGCTGCGGCTGCTGCTGGCCCCGACTGCTGGTATTAGGAGGTGTCTGGCTTTGGAAGCTGTTGTATGGGCCTTGCGGGAATGATGGCGGCCCATGGTTTTGATGAATCCTTGGCCCTATCGGCGGAGGAAGAGCCGATGCCGATTGGGAGTAACCCGCATAATTTGGACTAGGCCTTGTTGGAGAAGGTGGTGGGGGCCATACGCCGGTGTAGTTGGGAGGCGGAGGTGGTGGGATGGGCAGCCCCCCAGGACCGGCTATTGGAAAAGTTGGAGAGAAAGGATGGGCAAATGGAGGTTGTGGCTGCGGCGGAGAAGGCCCTGAAGCTCTACCTCGTGGTAAAGGCCTGGGGTCGGTAGATTGTGAAGGTTGGCTGGGCGGATATATCGGAGGAGGTATGTAAGACGACGATCTGGACACAGAAGGGGAGCGGCTGCGTAGGCTGCGGTATGGCTTTTGTTCTTCTGACGAACTTCTGGACCTCGATCTTGACACTGACCGATCTCGCCCGTTCCGAACCCTTTTATCGTGTCTTGACCTCACCGAGCTTGATCGACTTCTGCTCCTGCTGCTACTGCTACCAAAGTCACTGTACCTCCTCTTGCGAGGACTGAGACTTCTGTCAATGCTTCTGTCCCGTGTAAAATTGTTTGATTTATCACCAACCACATCCCCTCTCCTTTTCATCTTTTCACAAAATGCCTTGGACCATCCGTAGTATCCGTCTCCTTTCGGAATGTCGCCTGTGATCTCATCCCGCACCACGAACTGTCCCAGTTGGTCAACGTCCAGGGCTGTTCCCTCGTCTTCACAGTAGAGTTCTTCCATGGACTCGACGCTTCGGAGAAAATCTTTCACAGCCGTGACCAAGGTTTCATCTGCTGGACCTGCAATGAACTGCAAAGGCATTACGAGCTGGGCATTGATCGGCGTGGCTGAATTGGGCATAATATGAGGTAGTATGTTACCAGCTGGCAGGTCATAGAACGGTACCGAAGCGTCACCATGCAACGCTGGCATGATATATGGCGCATCTCTGATTCCTTCCGCAATTCCATCTTCGCCCATACCATTGCCGGCTTTCAATTGCTCGTCTAATGTCGAGTAGCCAAGTTTGGCAGTGTTCGCTACCGTCTCACGTAGCTTCACAATGTACGATGTTAGATAGTAGCCGCTGCTGTCCCAAACGTCTAGTAGGTTTTGGATCTTTTCATTGTGCTTAGCGTACACCTCTATGCTGTGGGCAGAGACCGAGCCGAATAGCTCCGCAAGAGGTGACTGAAGATTCGCAGTCAGAATAGAGTACGTAGGAGACGGCTCGATATGGTATTTGGTGTGATGAAGTAGATCGTTCAAGAGGTATAGGATGTAAAGCTGTCTACGTCGACCAGACGGTCTACGTTCCTTGATCGATTGAAACTGAGGCTCCTTGGGAAGTTGTTTGAATGATCCAGAGAGCGCCACCAGATATTTTCCAAGAGCAGTTGTCCGCGATGGGGATGGCAGGACATTCTTTAGTAGCCAGTCTTTGCACAGCTGTTCGCATCGTTGCTTTTAGCCTTCTTATCATTGAAGCAAGATGTAGCCTTCAAACCTGGATGTTGGTGCATGAGCATTGCTTCAGCACTGCTTCTAAAAGGTCATGGAAGTGATCGATCTCTGTTCGTGGGACGGAGGTCGGATCTGGTCGCATCATGCCGGCGGCCAAAGAGGCCTTGGCAATGGCAAGGGAGTGAGATGCCATGATATGATCGGCGTCCAAGCTGTGACAGTTTAGTCTGCACAGGCGCAGAAAATCGCGGTTGCGATGGTTTACGTGGAGGTTTGGAGAGTGGTGAAAACAATAATGGAGGCCTGTGGAGATCCACTTGGGGCGGCAGACAACCCGCATTACTTTACAGGCCTTCCTAGATATCGGACTTCGTTCCCGCTTTTAACACTTTTATATGCATTAACAGCCGGCAAGGAGAACAGCACAGGGTCTATTGAGGCAGTGGGTGTATACTGAGTCATGGAAAGAGAGAGATCTCGCCGGTCTTCTCTTGGCGCGGTGCCTTTGTCTCGGTTCAGTCAGATCCTTGAGTCAATGAGACTGTCTCACTATATACTTTTAGTGATATTGGTCTCCCCGAAGTCTCCACCAGTACGGGGCCTTCCTAGAATCGCCTCCATCAAAGTAGATGGCCCTCGCTGGGGGATGTATGGCAACGCGTACTGCATTTCTTCCGGACGTGGGGGGTGGTTGAGGTAGGGATATTCAAGACCGTGATCATATCATAATGCCCCCGTCCAAGCTTTGCCTTATATAATTCTGGGCCAGCTTGTCTAACATTGACATCGTAGAGAGTGCTGTATGATTATCAATTGATGTGTGCGATCGGCTGGCGTCTGAAAATTTACGGTAACCGCGAAGATCACTCATGCGAGAGCATTCAAGATGTCGTGGTCCAAAGATTTTTCGTGAAACAACCTCTCCTTCGATCTTTGGACTGCATTGACTAGACCGACGAGTACAAATGGATGGACTGTGTTTGGCGAGAGGGCCAAAAATAATCGATGCCGGATCTGCTTGGCTCCGTAGGCTCTTCCAATAGACCCTCCTCACGCTGGTTAGGGTGCATAAAATAGCTTCCCCATTCTCGAAATTATGCCCTTCACTTATCAACGCTTCAGCTGAATCGATCCCCCTTTTTCGAGCGGTAAGGCTTCGCAGCAACGTATTTGCTCTCTCCATCAATCTTCTGAGCTCCAGTACTCACAGCGTGTTCCGTTGGTGCCGGGTCGTTGCTGGCTTCTGTACTCGGGCTATTGGCCTGGTCTTGTGACTTACGATGACTGTGCTTCGGTTGGGGGGGTTTTGAGTAGAATTCGGCGTCCAAGGATTCCTTCACTCGCCGCCGTTTCATTTCTTCCTCGTGGCGTGCTTTTTTGTCCGCGTTGACTGAACGTTTGGCGAAAACATATGCACCTCCACCGGCTATTGAATCGTGAGTGGAGATGTACAAAAGTTCAACGAGTAGAACAATTACCAACTATCAATGTGCCCCACCCTATCCTAGGACATACATGAGCTTCATGCACATCAGCCATATATCGCTAAGACATACCACGTTGATCGGATCTAGTGTGTCAGCTACGTATAAAGCGTTCTTAGTTCACACATACCGTATTCATGTTTGTCTATCCGGCAGGATGCGGTGATGACCCAGCAAGTCAGGCACGCAGGGCGGCAGGCGTGGCAGGGTGGCATTTCGTAGGTTTTGTTACCCCTTATTAGTTAAATCTACTCTTTTACAAAAAGTTTCCCGCACCCTAAAACTAATGTCATTCCAGAACTTTAATAGAATATTATATAACTCCTAATAATTAGAATCCTTTTAAATTTTTAAAATATATAGAATATATAGTTAATAAGATATTTATAAAGTTTAAAGACTTTCCTAATTATCCTTCTTACGTTATACCTAATTATTAGGAATCTTTATATTTAGTATACTTTATAAGAAGAGTTACCTCGGCTAGAATTTTATTATATAATAAAACGACGTTCTACTCCCTCTATATGAATACGTTAGGTAATTAGATTTTAAAGGCTAGAGTCTATATTTTTATAATAGTAGATAATACTGTAAAAGTTTTAGGTTATCTAATTATATGATTCTAGATTCTAGATATAGTTTCTGAAAAAGAGCAGATTTAACTAATAAGGGATAGCTCTTAGAAATCTTGGCAGGCCGTATTCTAGATAGAATATGCCGGCGGTCCGACGTGTAGGGCTGGACGTACTAGTGAACCCTTCTATCATGCGAGGAGTCATCAGGAAAAGTGGCAGTCATACTCCGTATGGAGAGCGTACCCCAGATACTAAGGAACTATGAACCTGATTCAGCCCCATTCAGCTAACAAACTTCTTATGGGGTGTAGTAAGGTAGAGTGTATTCGGAGCAGCTTCAGCAGAGTGTCAAAGGTACAAAACCCCTACCACGAGGAGCTGAGATTGTGATATCGTCGGCGATTGTACACTACCAACTGCCACTTATTTTGATAGCTAGCCTGTGAAGAGCCGGAACGATTGTTGCTCAAGACTCAATTGCACTCACTGCTCTGAGGGCACAGGTTCCGACAGACAGAGCTATGGCGACCAAGCGGAAGGCTTCGACGAGCTCAAAAAATGCCAGGTCTGCGAAGAAATTCGTCTCTGGCGCGGCGACACCTCACAGCATTGGCAGCAGTGATGAGTACTCCCCAGAAGGTTCTGAAGCCAGTGCAAGCGAAGCCGAGAAAATAGATAATGCCATTACAAACTTCACCTACCAACCTGCTAAGGGCAAGAAAAAGGGGACCACTACCTCATTGGACCGTGAAGCTAAGCTCAAGGGCATCAGCAATTTGTCGTATTTGAGTCTCAAGTCTGATCATGCAAACCGC
>JAABUL010001787.1_pt1 | contig 38653 bp, 3 predicted proteins | sample 5559151 | NCBI WGS metagenome assembly JAABUL01 (sample SAMN10711876, study PRJNA513368) | rock metagenome | isolation source: Antarctica rocks | place: Antarctica: Victoria Land, Pudding Butte sud | reverse complement strand
GTTGTCGATTGTTATCGCAACTTCGCATTAGATATTAATATTTACAATTTTATATTATTACTAGTTTTCGATTTTTCGATCGATTGTCTCTTGTTCTTTATAAATATTGTTTATTTTTGTTAAAGTCTTCGAACAAGTAGTATAATTGTATTCTCTCTTATATATTTTTACTTTCTCGAAAATTGTTTGCTATCTCTATACTCTTAACTTTTGCTTAGTTTAATTAAAGATAATTTGTGCTTAAAACAAACAAAGAGCTTTTAATACTTATTTCGATTGCTTTAGATTTTTAGACTTTTGTTTCTTTTTGTTAATTGTTGTTTTATTATTGTTTAGTTAATCTTAAACTTTATTGCAATATTAATTAAGATCTTTCAATTAATATTAATTGTAAAAACAAAACAAAAATTGAACAAAAATATTGTTGCTATACAATTAATAGAGAAATTATCTTATTTATTATTATTATTGCTCGATTTTTCAACAAGTATACTTGATTAGTTACTTTAATAAAAATTGATTTTAAGCAGAAATTAATTAATATAACACTAAGAAAACTAAGCGTAAATTTAAATAACAATAATAAGCGAAAGTTAATTAGAAATACTATATTAAACAGTTTCTGTTTTGATCGACAAATACGTTAACAAGAATATTGTAATTGCAATAATCTAATAATATAATTTCGAGATATTAATTTAACTTTAAGTAGATATTGTAAAGAGTACAATATTGTTAGTTTATTACAAGAATTCAATTTAAACAAGTAGCAACTAATAGAATACAACAAATAGATATTTCTTGTAAGATTTTAGCGCTTAGAGACTTGATCGATAAAAATTAAGTACAAAATTGTAATAATTAAGAGTTGTATTAAAGAATATTGTAGAAACAAAAGCAAAAATCAAGTATATTCGATTTAGCAATTAAACAACAATATTAGCAATTCTTAATAAATAGTCTTAAAAAAAAGAAAATATCTACAAATATTAATAAAAACAATATTGTTTGTATTAATTTTTATAAATTCTTTGATTAAAGAAGAGTTTTTTGGCAATTTCTTTGCAAGAATTAGAATATATATATATATATATATATTTTTTTTAAATTTTAATGGCAATCTTAAGTCTAAGTTTCTTTTTTATTTATATATTTTTTTAATTGTTTTGTATCTATATAATACAATAATTATAATTAACTTAAATAACGTTAAATTCTATTAATCTTTTAGTATAATTAAGTCGATTAACAAGAATTTTATAGTAATTTTCTAGTACACAAACAAAATTGCCAAAAACACAAAAAATAGAGATACAAATATATAAAATCTAGTATTAGTAACAATAATCTAACGAACTTAAAAACTCTTAAGTGTGTTGAAAACAATTATAGCAAAAGTTGTTGCAAAAATAATAAAAGTCGAAATAACATTATTTTACTCTGTTTTTAAGTTTCGACAATCTTGTTATTTTTTGTTTAATTATCGATTTTAAAATAGTTTTTGCTTTAAAATTATACAATATATTTAATAATAAATTAAACTTGTTTATTGTTTATATAAAGTTTAGTACTCTTTGCAAATACAATAGATTTAGAAGCTAAATACAATCTTTAAACTTTCTATTTGTTAATTTCAATACTTATAAATAGTATCGATTTAGATATTTTATTTTTGATTAAATACTAGACAATTTTATTTTCGATTTTTCTCTATCTTTTAATAATTTTTTCTTGTTAATATACAATATACAAATTTGCGAATTAAGCAACAATATTTATAAAGATACTAAATCTTACTATATAATCGATAGAAAAGAAAAGAAAGAGTATAAAAAAAAAAAGTAAAAAAACAAAATTAGATACGTTAATAGATTTGTAATAGTTAAAAATATTACAAATCTTCGAGATTTTTTTAAGCATACAACAAACAATATAGATTTAAACAAGAGTAACAAAACTACGTATAGATCGAAAAAAATTCGATATATAGATAAATACGTAGATTTCTATTGTTATAAATATATTTAATACTTTTAAAAAGACTTAATTGTAATTAATAAGACAAATAATATTAACAACAATAATATAAATAACTTAATTAAATATGTTAATCTCTCTTAATAATTAAGCTATTTTTTTTTAATCTATTTTTAGAAATCTCTTTGCGCAATTTTATTAGCAACACAAAAATACAAATTTAAATCAATCTAGTAAGTTTAACAATAGTTAAAATAAATTTTAACAATATATTTCTAATAAACTTTTAAACTTTTCTAATATACTTTAGACAATTCTCTCGTAATTAAGAATAACAATAAAACAATTAACAAATTCGACACTTTTATAAGAGCTATAAGTGTTAAGTCTAAAATTAATATTATATATTGCTCAAACTCTTACTCGAGAAAACAATCGAATAAGAACAATTGTTTAAATTCTTATATTGTTATCGAATTTACTATTTTATTTTTTAATTACTTAATTACTCTTAATCTTGTTCTATTTTTGTTAGAGATTAGTAGATCTAATGCAGATATAATAGATAAAGTAGTTCGATTAATAATTATCTAAGATGTCTGAAGCAAATATCTAGACAGATCGACGAGAATTAAGAGTCTAAGATCGACGCTAAGTCTAATTAGACAATAGTGTTGCAGATCTCTATAGAATTCGTAACAATTCTAGAATTGTAATAAATAAATTGTGCACAAAGACAATTACAAAGCAATAGCAATTATTAATTTCTCGAACATTATTGTTGTTACTTTATTATTTTCTAAACAAGAGAATTAACAAGATCTAGTATAAAACAAAGAGAAAAACTAAAAGATTGTAAAAATTGTTAACAAAAGATAGACAAAAAGAGATTGCAAATATATAAATTGCTAAAAAAATATATAAATATTTAATATTAAATTGCAAAATGCGACGCAATTAGTATAAGAATTTGATATACAAGTTAAAAAGCAATAGAAAGATAAAAAAACAAATTAACTTATATAAGAAAGAATAAACAATCGATAATTGTTTTAAAATGTAATTAATATTATATAGTATTATTATTATAAATTTTATAATAGTTTTTATAAATATTTGCAAAAGTCTAGAATATTTTTAAGTTTGTGCAATGTCTTTGCAATAATATGTTTTTTTAAAGATATATAATATTATTTTATATAGTTTTAAGTTTTAAGTTTTAAGTACTTCGATAAAAATATCTTGTAACAATTAATATTATTAATAAAGTAAATTAAAGCTTTGCTATACTATATAAAGATTTTGTTATTAATTTAAGAGTCTAGAATATAGCAAAAAAAAGTAATAAAAGTAATTTTTTTTGTTAATTGCTATTTTAGAAAATCTATTAAAAAACAAGACTAATCTAGATATTAGCGAGAGAAAAAATTTCGAAACTGCGCAATTTGATATTAAGTCTTTATAGAATAAGATTGTTTTTTTTTAACTCTATAAAGCTTGTCTTTTGAAAATAATATTTTTATTTCTAAATTATATTATATTTTGAAAATTGTCTTTCTTCTATATATTATATAGACTAATTGCGTTGAATCGAATTATCAAGTTCGAATCGAATACTTTATTCGAATCGAATGTTACAATTCTAGACTAGGCAAACTTTGCCCTTCAATTATTCTCTAGGTTTTCGCTCTCTAGTCTCGAATACACTACAAATAATGTCTAGCGTCTTAATATCTATAGTACTTATATCTATTTTCTATATATAGTTAGTTCTATATAGCTAGTATTTTTGTCAATTAACTACATACTAGTTATCGAAGCTCTAATCTTAACATAATACTAGCTATTTCTTTAAAAACAATCTTGCAAATCGTACTCTAAAGATATTTATATTTGCTAATTTTTTTCTCTTTGAAACGTGCTTTAGATACAAAGTTACTAAAGCAACTTTAAATACAAAATTATTAAAGCAATTCTAAATATAAAACTACTAGAATAGATGCTTTGCAAAGCGTAATTAAGTTGCGACAATAAATATCTTTAAGAAAGACGTGCAACTTAATAATAATAAATCTTGTTAACTCTTTAAATAAGTATTTTCTAATTTTTATCGCACTAAGTTAAAAAAACTTTTATAAAAAAAATAGTAAATTTGCTAGAATAAATAGACAACAAATTGTTCTAATTACAATTTAATAATTTTGCTAGAATAAACAAGTAAGTTTGCTAGAATCGATACTTATATTGCAATGTTGTTGTCTTTAGATAATATCTTTTCTCTTTGCGCAAAGCTTACTACGCAATACAATATTAAAAGAACACTTGTTTTCGATATCGATAATTTTGCTTTAATACTTACTAACTTAATTAAATAAAATAAATTATACAACACTTAAGTAGAGCAAACGTATTTAAACGAAGCGTTTTATCTAAATTTATATTTTTACTTACTACTTTGTTATTGTTTATAATTATCAAAACTTACAATATTTGTGCAAATCTATTATTATAGCGCATCGCAATTTTGCTATAAAGAATTAAGCATCTCTCTCTAGCTTTAAGTCTTGTAAGAACGCTATATTTTAAGATCGATTTTGCTATTGATCGAATACTAAGACTTCGCTATTGCTAGAATTACAATCGCAAACGTTATTCGCACTTGTTTTTAAAAATTTTGAGTTAACAAAACTTAGTAACAACTCTCTTAAAAATATTGACATATTATCTTTATTTATTAAGAAGTTTAGGCGTAAAACTAAAGTCAAAATTAATCGATCTTTATTTTATTAGTCTTTTTTCGATTACAATTGTTGTTAACAAAAGACTCAAAAAAACTTCGCAAAGCTCTTATATAGCAACAACTTTGTTAAAGATATAACTAAAAATTTCGCATATTAATTCGAGCATATTAATAGCGTCTATTTTTGTGTGCAATATCTAATACAATATAGAAAAAATCAAAACAAAGAAATTGTACAATTAGAGACAAATTTAAACAAAGCTCGAATTATCTACGAAAGTCTACAAAAAAAGCAAAATATAAAGCAAGCTAAAGACAAAGCATAAAAGAAAATAGCTAATATATTAATCAAAAAACAAAATAAGTTAATTAAGAAGCTTAATTATTATAAGCAATTTAAATCTATTTATTGTTTATTGTCTTATTAAAATCTTAACAACAACAACAACAATTACAATATATTTTTTTACAAATTAAATTAACAAAATCGCGAACGTCTTAACAAAGTCTATAGAAATAGCTTGCTTAAAATCAAGAAATTAACGTATAACAATATTAAATTTCTTGATTTAGTTGTCTTCTTAAATAATCGAAAGAAATTCGATTAATAACAAATAGCGTTTTTTGTCAAATTTAGAGTCTATTCTTGTATATTCGATAGCAAATTAGTTAAGCTAACATATGTTACAATCAAATATATAAAAAACGTCTTTAAAGATATTAAATATTGTTTGTCGAATTAGAGCAACAATTTTGTTTAACTCTATAGTATATTAACTAAATTAATAGCGAATTTCTACGCTTAATTTGATAGATTTAATCGACAATATAGAAACTTTATCAAACTTATATTATCTAATTTTGCTATAAAGTCTTTCAAAATCTTTAACAAATATATAACTTAATTTATGTCAATTGCAACAAATATTAAGCTGCTCAAAAATCAAAAAATGTTTTGATTTGATTTAAGACTAAGCAACAAGTTGTACAATTAATTCGTTAATATAGTTAACGTTATTAATATTAATAACTTAATTTCTCGATTACGCAATATAGATTTTAAAATAAAATAGAAAAAAGATTATCAATTGTTTTAGATTAACGCATGTAATAGATTTACTACTACGCAAACAAACAAAAATCGAAATATTATGCGCAAGCTTACAAATAGATTTAAAGTCTACAACAACAAATCAATTAATTATATAACTAAATAAAAGACTTTTTTCGAAACAAAATTAGTCTTTTAATCTTAAATACTTAAAAATAAAATTAAGAAAAAGAATCTTTGTTAAAAGTGCTTGCGCTCAAAATATTGTCTCAATTATTCGAATACTCTTTGTAAGAACAAGTTAGCTAAAATTAAAAAAGAAGCAATTATTAAGCTTAAAACTTATAATATTAACAATCTCGAACTAATAGCATTTAGAGAAGAGAGTTGCTCTAATATCTTAAATAACAACTTAGATAACTTTAGCAAGTCGAAAAACTAAACGTTTTTAACAAAAGTTATAGTTTAAAATAGAAACTAACATTTATACAAAAAACAATAAAAGAGCTTAAAGTTATATTTAACTTATAAAATAAAATTTTGCTTATTAAAGTTAAGCTCAATTCTAGCGCTATTAACAACAAGTTGCTTAACAATTAGCAATTAGATTTTTACATTAAAATTTGTTTAAATTAAACTTACTTGTTCTTTAATAAATATTATATTAAAACAATGCTATTTATTAATATTAAAGTCTTCGATAAAGTCTTTGTAAATAGAAAGTTTGTCAAGCTTTATAAACTTTCTATTATATTGTTTCAAAATTTTATTAAATTGTGTTTAACTAATAACAAATTCGTCTCTAATATTATTTATATCGCTTAATTTATTGTTAATCTTAATAAATATATTAATATCTTATAGTATTTAATAATTAAACTAGAACAATTTGTAGTTATCTTCGATATATCTTAAATTAAGAAGCATAACGTACAAATTAAAAACAATATACAATTTCTTAAGTTTAATTTCGATTATTATATAGAGCATTGCTTGTTAAATTAACAATTGTTAAAAATCTTTAACAATTAACGCAAGCAATTAGAATATTTGTCTTCGGAGTCTCTTAATAAAATCGACGTTTATTAAATAAGTATCTTTGCATTTTTAAAGCTTATCGACAAAGAAAGCTACAAAATAGTTGTTATACTATCTAAACATTTTGTTATACTAAATTAATCAAAGAAAAACAATAAATATTTAGCTTGTATTATAGACAACAATATTACAATAAATATTGCAACTATTACTCTTAATAATTACAATAAACTCTATATAAAGTTTAAGCAAAATTCTTCTAATTTGAAGCAATTAAAAAAACAAATTTATTCGAAATTTAAATACTCAATTAAGCTTTTTAATTTATAGAAAGCTAACAAGTTGTTGTCGAATAAAAGTATTAATTATACTAATAATTTTGTTTTAAAAGCAACTTCTTCAATTAAGAAAGTCTATAGTATCTCTTGTTAAGAAAAAGAGATTATTAGAGTTTATTTAAATAATATAAAAAGCAAAGATTAAATTCGCAACAATATCTTATAGTATATTGTTTTTATTCTTATAGTTAAAAAACTTAATAAGAATTTGTGCGTCTATATAAACTATAAAGATTTTAATATTTTAACAATTAAGAATCGCAATACTTTATTGTTAATTCGAGAAATCTTGCAACAATTATACAAAATTAAGTACTATAACAAATTTGATATTATTGTAGTTTTTAACAAAATTCAAATATATTTTAATAATAAATACAAAATAATCTTTATTATTTGTTACAATTTGTTTAAGTACATTGTAATATCTTTTAAGCTATATGATATCTTAATTATGTTTTAGTCTTTTATTAATAAAACTCTTAATTTCTATCTAAACAATCTTTGTATTATTTATATAAATAATATCTTAATCTATAATAATATTAAAACAAAATATAAAAATTATATAAACAAAGTTTTTGCTAAGCTTTATAATGTAGATCTTTACTTAAATATTAACAAATATATTTTATTTATTAAACAAATTAAATATTTAAATTTAATTATTATTATCAAAGAAATTCGAATAAATTTCAAGAAAGTTAAATATATTTTTAAGTAAAAAGCTTCTATTTGCGTACGCAATATATAGATTTTTCTAAATTTTGTCAACTTTTATTAACAATTTATTTATAATTATTTAAGTTTAGCTAAGTCTTTGTTAACGTTTAGTAAACTCGAAAACAAAAATCTTAGTTTTTTATAACAATTTAATAGTTTCGAAGATTTTGCGTTTTAAGTTCTTAAAAAAATCTTTATTAATTAATTTATTTTGCATTATTTTAATTTTAATTTAGAAATTTAAATTAAAAGCAATATCTTCGACTTTGTAATTGTTGTTGTTTTGTCTTAAATAAATTTAAATAAATTGCTTTATTTAATAATTTATATATTTAAAATTATGTTGTTTGCAAAGTGCAACTACGAAATTTATAACAAAAAGCTATTAATTATTGTTTGCGCTTTCGAGAAATAGCATCTAAAGTATATCGATATATTTGTTAAACAATTTATTACTATTATTATCGACTATTGCAATTTAAAGTATTTTATAACTATTAAGCAATTTAATTGTTATTAAGTTTGTTAAGTCAAATTTTTATTTAAATTTAACTTTAAGATTATTTATTAATTAGACGTATTAGACGCGAAGTCAAACAATTTAACTAAACAATTGCAAAATTTACTTTTTAACAACAATAATTCTTGTAATTAATTTTAACAACAAACAATTCTTAAGCAATACAATTTAAAACTAGATATAATTAAAGTTGTCGCATTAATTTTGATATTATTAAGTATTATTTACAATCTAGTAACAAAGTTAATTTATTTGTTTCAAAACTTTATCGAGTTTAAACTAATTGTTAACAAAAGAATTGCAAAAGCTTACAAGAAGTTTACTTAAATCTTGTTAACAATTAACAAAGATATAAAATTATTTATGCTTTTATTGTTTGCAATATTTGTATTACTTTAACAAGACAAACTTTGCTTTATTAGATCTTTTTTCTTAATTTCATTGCTTATTATTGTTGTATTTACAATTTCTTAATTTATAGTTTTGTTGCTTTTAGCTATCGATTTTGCCTTTTCTTTTAATATATTTGCTTTATCTACAACTTAACTATCTATATTTGCAATTTTTTTTACAATTTAACTTTTGCTTGTTGTCGCAATTAATTTAATAAAAAAGAAGAAATTTAAAATAAAACTTAATTTCGAAGTTTTTACTTAATAGATATTAGAGACATACTTATATAATAAGAAAATAAAATAAATTATCTAGATTAAAGAAACTAATAAACAAAAGATTTTAGTTATTTTTTGCAAAACAATTAAGCTAGAACTTAAGAATTGTACAATAATTAAATACTTAATAATTAATATTAAGTATCTACTTGTTTAAGACAAAATATACGTGTTTCGAAGCACAAATAATATTCTTTAAATTAAAGCAATTAAATCTTAGTATAAATTGTTAAGCGTTAAATATCTAGATCGAACAACTACTTTTAAAAAAGTATAGTATTACTACTATTAATCTATATTGTATTTAGACGTTAAAAAATACATTAAAAGTTATTTAATTTGCAAATATATCAAATTATATTGCGAACATAAGTACAATCTATTGAAGTTTTTATCTATTTTAAACTATTATTAGCAAAATATATTTTGCAACTTTATTATCTCTTTGTTGTTATATTATTATAAAAAAAAGATTTTTCAATATATCTTAGTAATAATCGATAAATTATTCAAAAATAAGAAGTTTATATTTATAAATTTTTTAAAAATTAAGATTGTTGTTTAAATCTTTATCGATTTTGTCTAATATATTAAGAATTTTCTAGTTATTATTGTTTTTAATAGAGATACTTAATTTATTGCTTATTTCTAGCAATATTTTTGCAAAAAATTAGAAATCAAATCTAAATTGTTAATTGCATTTTATCTAGAAATTAACAATTAAATCAAAAATATTAATATTGTTTTTAAGCAATATTTTCGAATATATATACAATACAATTAAAATAACTAAATTAGTTATCTTGTTATTGTCGAATTTGTTGCAAACAATTATATTAGCAAGTTTACTAACTTATTATTTTTCTTTGTTATTAAAGATTATTTGTTACAATTAAATTTGAAGTTATTTATAGTTTTTTCTAACAATATTATGTTCGAAGCTTGTCGCAATATAAAAAACGTTAACAAAATTGTCGAAAAAATTAAGATTTTGCAAAACTTTCTTTGTTAAGAGCTTATTTAAACTTAAATTAAACAAGTAAAATTTGCTAATTATAGACACACTACAATCTCGAAATTCAAAGTAAATAATTAAATTATACTTAATATTTAAAATATTAAAACAACTTAATTATGCAAGTCTCTAAAGTATAAAAATACAAACTTCTATAAGATTATTTGAGCAATTAACAATTACGTCTACGAATTAGAATTGTTTAAATCAATAAAGATTTATTTAGTATTCTACTTATAGCTTTTGTATCTTAACAAAAGCAAATTCTTGCTAAATTAACAAATTAAGCTCTTGTTGCTTGCTAATACTATTAACAATATTAACAACAATTTCGAATATTATATTAAAGACATTAGAACATTACAATACAATATACACAATAATAATAATAACGTAGATTTAAATCTAATTGTTATTAATTACAAACGCAAAATACTATAGTATTAAATTCTCTTTATAAACTATATAAACTACAACAATAGATTTAAATAACTAGACTACTTTATAGTTAACAATTGTTTTAACTTTGTTGTTAACTTCTATTACAAATATCTAGACGCAACAAAATTTTACTAGATATTCAAGACATCTTTTAATTGAAAACTTAATAAATAGAATAATTTGTATTTATATGTTCTTGCGCTTTACTATTATTGTTGTTAAAACATTGTTTAATATATATCTATAGTTCTCGTTGTCGCATCTAGAATCGATTTCGAAAACGCATTGTTAATATATTACTATTGTTAAAAGTTACTCGTTATGTATTTGCAATCAAAATTAAATTCGATATACTATTTTGTCTCTTACTATACTTAACAAGAATTTTAAAAACATATTATCGATATATTACTATTGTCGAAAGTTAATCGATATATATTCGAGATTTTTGTTGTCGCTTCTATAGTATCTTTGTTAAATATTTTATAATTGTCTCTTCTAAAGATTCTTCGAATTAGAATTGACTTAACATTTCTAAATATACGCACAATTGCGTATAAATTGTTGTCAAAACACTTTTATATTATTTTCTTTCTTTGTATTGCAAATTTAGACAAACGTGTTCGAATATAATTAAAATTCGACAAATTTCGACTTTTTGTTGTTGTTATTTTTTTTGTTGTTATTAACTTTTTTTTTAGATTACGTAACTAGCTAATCTCTCGAATCTTCTTAGATATAATTGATTTCTCGTTTTTCGCGTTACGTAATTTAGATTTTTTTCTTAGAGTTAAAGTTAGTAATCTTTTATACTCTCTTCAATTTTTTTACATTTAATGTTTTCTTAAAATTTATTTATTCTTTTTTTTCTCTTAATCTTGTTGTTGCTTAACAAATTGCTCAAAATTCGATTTTTACTATTTAACAATTGCTCAATATTTGATTTTTGCTATTTAACAATTGCTCGATATTTTATTTCGAGTATTAGATTGTACTTGATAAACGTATTTAATACTAATCGAAAATAATTAAAAACTAACTAAAATATCTTTCGCAACATATATGTTCTTTGCTTAGTATATTATTGTTTTTTGCATATTTTGTTTTAAAATTTTCGATTTTTTTTTTTTATTCGACAAATTTATTCTCTTGTTCGACGCGTATTAAAAACTTCAATTTTGATTATTAAATAATATTTAATATATATTCGACGTCAATCGAAGCTTGTACTCGACAAATACTCGAAATTAATTAAAGTTAACTAAAAACGCTAACTAAGAAATTTAACATTGCTTTGTTAAAGTTTGCAAGTAAAAAAAAGAGATAATATTACAATTTTAAGCTAAATAGACTTTGTCCTCTAGTTATTCTTCAAATCTTTGCTCTTTAGTCTCGAGTATACTACAAATAACGTCTAGCGTCTTAGTATCTATAGTACTTATATTTATTTCCTATATATAGTTAGTTTTGCATAGCTAGTATTCTCGTCAATTAACTCTATACTAGCTATCGAAGCTCTAATCTTGATATCGAATTAGATTGATTTCAAAGATTAAAATCAAATTGTCGATTTAATTTTTAATATTAGAACTAACAATTCGAATTAAATTGTAGACTTAGAATCGAAAATTAATTCGAAAGATTAATTCAAATTGTTAAAATTTAGTATTAGTATAAAGAACTTCTAAAATAAATAGTAGAAAACTATATTTTATTCTATAATCTTTTAATAATAAATTATCTAGTAATATATTAAGATAATATATTTGAGCTATTTAGAATTAAAATTTAAAAAGTTAATTTAATTATATTCTAAGAGAGATTCGAATTTTTAATATAATGCAAATATTAGATAGATTAATATTATTTATAACTAGCTTAATATTAATATTGCAACGTATTTCTAAATTTGACAACAATTATTAACAATTATACTTGCTCTAATTACTAAGTTATTAATATTTACTATTTAAGTTTATTCTATTTATTTATATATAAAGAAATAATACTTAAATAATAGTAAAATTATTAAAGTATTAAATATATACTCTTAATATATTATTAAGAATTAAAGTTTTTAAATTAAATAAAATTTAATAAAATTATATATAAGTTGCAATTCTAATATCTATTTTTAATTACAATTTTATAATACAAAAGAATAACAAGATAAAATATACAATATAGTAATATATTAGAATAATATATTAGAATTGTTTTTATAATAGTAGATTTTCTAGACTATATATATAAAGCTATTAGTCTAAAATTTTAATAATTTTGTTTGTTTTACTATTATTCTAAATAGTTTAATTTAAATTACTCTTTATTTTGTTATTATTTTTGTTATTATTATTTTTATTAATTTTATTGCTATTATTTTTATTGTTTTTGTTTTTATTATTTTTATTGTTATTTTTATTATTTGTTGCTAAATAGTAGTTATAAGTTAGCTTTTTTATATTATTTTAAATCTTATATTAAGTTTCTTGTTTATAATTTTTTTTTTAAAAATATTATCGAAATTCTTTATCTTCCCAAATTCTTGACGTCAAGAGTTAGGTCGATTCCAAAAGTTGAAATTAAATATACTATATATAGTATACTAGTATACTATATATAGTAATTCGATTCCTTAACGTTTCGAGTCGATTCTAAAAGTTAGAACCAAAAACCGAAAAACAATTAGTCTATATATATTTATAATTTAATATAGAAACTTGTTTTTAAACAATTATTTTACGCAATTTCTTAAATCGAATTAAAATAGTTTTGCAATTATTGTATTGTTTTTAATACAATTTTTTCTTATTATTATTTTATTTTTGTGCGCAGTTGCAACTTGCAATACTTTTTAAATTAATTAATAGTATTTCTATTATTTATATATATACTTAGTTTATTTTATAAATAATATATAGAAACAATACAATTATATAGCAACTTAGAATTTTTTTACAATATTTAATAGAGTATAATAGAATTTAAAAAGTAGAAAATCTGAAAAAATTAACAGAATTGTAAATAATATATTAACAAATAATTTTACTAAAACAAAGTAAAAAATATATATATTAGAATTAGAGTTAATATTGAAAGATATAACAAACAACGTAGTAAATTATTAGTATTATAGAAGATAATTATATACAAAGAGTAGAGATTGCAAGATATATTGTAGCTTCTAAGCTAAGTTCAATTGAGTCTAGCTTACCTCGACTAGATTGACTTAAATTTAAACTAGCTCGCTAAACAAATTAATTAAAAATAGACGAATAGCTTTTTGAATTGCTTACTTGCTACTATTACAATTTGTAGATTTTAAATATGTTGTCGTTGTATTGCGCAATACTTTTATTTAATAATAACGTATCTATTAGCTTTTATTAATCTTTTGATTTATTAATCTAAGTTATTTAATAAAGATCTTAAATTTATCTTTGAGCAATAGCTTTGTTAGTCTATTTGCTATTATATCTATGCTTTAAACGAAACTAATACAAATGCAATTACTTTTGTAGAGATCTCTAACGTAATAAAATATTATATTAATGTGCTTTAATCTATTATTAATATAAGCGTCTTTAATAAGTGCTAGAGTTGCTTAATTATTGTTTATTAATTATATAGAAAATACAAATTTGTGTATTTTATTCTTAACAATGTCTATGCGATTCAATAAATCTTTAAGATATTTTGCATAATTAGTATCTCTTAGAATCTATATAATTTATAGATTCTTCTTAATATATATAAATAAAGTTATATATTTAACTTTAATAATAGATGTTGTTATTAATTTTTGTTTGCGTAACATTTATACAATTAATTTTTCGCTTATTATAAATATATATTTAAGAATTAATTTTTAATTTAATCTATTAGATACGTAGTTTGAGTCAAAGTATGTTACTAAATATAAATTTTTATTGCTACTATATGTTAGTTTTTTGTTAACAATAAAGCAAAGATATCGAAGCAATATCTTTAAAGCTTAATTATAATGCTTTATTAAATTAACAAAATATTAATTTAGACGTTTTATTGCAAAAGCAATGTCTAGACGAATGTAAATAATTATATATATAATACTTTCAATTGCGTATTAATAATTTCTTTAATTAATTTGTTCGTCTTTTGATTCAATAAATCGAAGAAAATTGTATTTATTTATAAGCAATTTAGTTAAACTACTTTTGTCGATAGACATTTGCAATCTATCGAATATTTCGTTAATATAATAAAATTAATCTATGCGTAAAGTTTTGACTTTTCAATTGCAAATAATTCTAATACTAAGAATTCTTTTTATTTTTTTTAGATTCTTTATCTTAAATATTTTTTGAAACTCGCGTTTAAATTAATTAACGTTACTTAGTAATTGTGTAGCAATAACAATATTGTCGATATAAAGTAAAAGTATAATACATTGTTTAAAATGCAACAAAAGACAAAGATTAATATCGCATTGCTTAAAGCTTAGTTTAGCAAACTCTTTAACACAACATTTATGTTAATTGCAAATAATTTGTTTTGAATTATGAAAATTTCGAAAAATACGCAAGTATTGCTCTAAAGATATATTTACTTTAAATAAAGATACTATATAGATCTTCTTTTTAAAAAAAGACTTAATAAAGATATTGTTAACATCTATTTAATAACATTTTAGATTTTTTAGTATAACAATAACAAGAAACACTTGTAAAATATTAAATTTAACAATCGAAACAAAAGTGTTTTTATAATTAATTTCAAAGATTTGTGTAAAGTTTTTTGCAATTAATTTTGCTTTAAGCTTCTTTAGTATCTTATCTATATATATTTTTGCTTTAAACATTTATTTGTTTGTTACAATATTAACGTTTCGAAAAAAAATAACAATTTCTTATATATTATTAGTAGCAAAAGCAAGTAATTTCTTTTATATAATATCTTTTTATAGCTTTTTTTAGACAAAATTGTTTACAATCTCTTTTTATGTCTTTGATATAAATATAGCAAACTTATTAATATTATTGTCTTTTTTATTAATAATTACAAAGTCGCACTTCGAATTTATAGCTTTACTAATTATGTTTTAAGCTATAAAGATTGTTATAGTGCAAACAATTTTGCTTCGATATTCTTTTAAGTTCTTTGCACTATTATTAACTCGTTTTCTCTTTAGAATAACAATATGCAAAAATGTCTATACGTAACGTTTAAATAAAACGAGATTATTTGAAGTTATTTAAGAAGAATTTGAGACAATCTAAACAAAATCTAGATTAATTTAAACAAGATTTAAGTTAATATAAACGAGATCTAAGCTAGATTTATTTTTGATTATATTTTTGCAAGATCTATCTATTAATTGTCTTTTTAACAAAATATTAATAATCTTAATACGCATCTTAAGATTAATGTATTCTCTTTTTTCGTTTTTAATATATTTGACAACATTATATCTAATAATTTTATTCAAATTCGATATTTATATTTTAATAAATACATTTATCTTGTCGACGTATTTAAGAAACACTTCTATTTGTTCTCTATTTATAAGCTTATTTTTTTTGTCTTTGACAAAAAAAGATTTGAAGTTTATATAGAAATAATATTTGCAACTCTATATACGCAAATAATTAATAAATAATTTAACATTAATAAATGTCTTTATAAATATAATAAATTTATTGTTAATAAGCAATTCGATTGCTATACGATTTTGTAGATATATATTTATTTGTGCGACTTTTAACTAGAATTTAATAAAAAGTTTTGTCTCTTTAATTATAACTCTTATAAAGTTTTCGATAATTTGTATATTTTGTTTAGCAACATTATTTTAAAAAGAATTGTATAACAAAATATAGTTAAATATAATGTTAAAAAATAAATATTATTTATTAAATATTAATTTAAGTTTTATATTGTTATTATTGCAAATTGCGAACACTTTAACTTTACTTTAAAACTCTATTTGCATTTGTTATTAACAAAGAATGTCTACAATTTGTTTTTGTTTAATTATTGTTAATATCTATATTCTACAAAATTAATTGTTAACAATTTCGAAAAAATACTTGTGTTCGAATTTTAAGACTAGCAATAATTTGCAAATATCAATTAAAATAAAAGCTAAAATAACTATCTTATATTTATTGACGTAATAATTTCTCTTATTGTAAAACTTAATTAATGCGCACATTTTATAAGAACTTTTTATGTCTTTAATAATAAAAACAAACTTTAAGAGTATAGTAATTTTATATAGCTTTCGTAACTTAATTGCGTCTAAATAAGCAAATTAATAATATTAAAAACTATATAGCTTTGCTTTGAAGTCGCTAATAATTGCTTTATTAATATTAATTTACATTTAATTTTTCTAATTAAATGCGCTATTAATTGCTAGAAACGCTATAAGAGACTTCTATTGCATAGTAGCAATAAAAGCAAATTTGTTTAAATTTAACGCTATTTTGCTTATTATATATACGCCTTCTTGCTAATTTATAATAAGAATACGTTTTTCTTATTTGTTTCGCATTTATATGCTATATTTATTAAAGTCTTTATATAAATCTTTTTGACATATATATTTGTTAAATAAAAAATTAACTTTAAAATTTAAAACAAAAAAAATATTTGTTAAATATACTTTATTTTTGTTCTTTGCACATATTGTTGCTATCTTATATTAATTTAAAAACAATTTCTTCTTTTTAATCTTAACAATGCATTTAGTAATAACAATAAAAAAATCTTTAAAATGTCGAAACTAATTAATTATATATAAAAAAGTATTAATATCGACAACTTATTTGTTGTCGAAAATATTATTTATTTTTTTTTAAACAATATTGCAAGTTCTTTATTAATGTTTTTCTTAATATTGAAATTGCTATTATTAAGTAAAAATTCTTTTAACAAATTATTGTTTTTAGCATTGTAAACGCAATACTTTTTGTAAAACTTTCGTTTGTTATTTTTAATAATCTTTGTCTTTTTTATTTTTTTTTAAATATATTTGCGAATATCGATATAAAAGAGATACTTTTCAACAAAATACTTAAGACTTTAACAAAGATAATAGCAACATACGTCTTTACTAATTTTTCGATCAAAGAAGCTAGATTTTTAATAAAAATAAAAATTTAATTTTAAAGAGAAACTTCGATATTAATGTTAAAATCTCGAACAATTAGTTTTACATTTAATTTATATAACAATCTTATTAACTTTAAGCAATATTTTCTTTTTTTGTAGCTTTTAAAGAATTATATTAACATTAAAAGAATTTTAAACATTAAGAGTATCTTGAATTGTAATATATTTTAAGAACAAGAAAACTAGTAATATTTAAATTAATCTATTGTTGCAATATAGTCTTTTTATATTAAATTAAATCTTAACAATCTTTTGTTCTAGCTTCTTAAGATACGTTTATATTTTATCGATACTTTAATTAATAGACTTCTTGTAGTTTATATAGTTTGTTAAGTATTATCTTCTAATAATTTAAAGCTTCTCTTTGTACTTATATATTAAAATTTTTTATATTTTATATATAATAATTATAACAATTACGTTATTTTTGTTATTTTTGTTCAAACAAAGTTGAATGTAAAGAGTAGTCTTAATATTTGCTTTTACATCTTTACATTAAAAAATTATCAATAATATTAAATTAGTTTTGCTTGTAAAGATAAAAAGTACAATAAAATTTAAAAATTAAATTATATTTTAAAGATTTTCTACTATAAAATAATTTTTTATTTGACAAAATTATTGTTCGTTCGTAATTCGACTAAGTATGTTAATTGTTTTGCGTATATTGTTCTTTATAATATATAAAAATATAATAAAGTAAAATTGACAAAAAAATAAAAAAAAAGATAAAGTAATATTTGTCAAGTAACGATAAAAAGATTTAATACACTAATTTTTTATCAATTTAGTACGAAGATCGTAATTACGTTGTTATCTTAATAGTATTTTTTAATATTATGTTTGCTCTTTTTAAAACAATTTAATTTGCTCTTTTTAAAATGTTATTTAACTCTTTTTTAAACAATATAGTTTGCTCTTTTTAAAGTATTAATTAGCTTTTTTTTAAATATATAAATTAATCTTTTTTATTGTTATTTGTTCTTTGTAGAACTTGTAATTAAGCAAAATCAATTTGTTTGCGCAAAAATTTCTTGCGTAACTCGAAGATATGTGTCGATTTTTGCTTATTAATAATAGTATCTTTTGTTTTTTATAAAACGTAATCGAGATTGTCGCAATAATAGTATTAGAAATTGTCGAATTAAAAGTCTTCGCAAATTCGAGCTTATAATTTATTAAAAAATGTAACAAACAACATAGTAAATTATCAATGCTATAGAAAATAATTACATACAAAGAGTAGAAATTGCAAAATATATTGTAGTTTCTAAGTTAATCTTAATTAAGTTTAGCTTATCTTAACTAAATTAACTTAAATTTAAGTCAATTTGCTAAGCAAATCAATTAAGAGTAGACGAACAATTCTTCGAGTTATCTATTTGCTACTATTACGATTTGTAGACTTCAAGTATGTCGTCGTTGTATTGCGCAACAATTAATATTTATTTATTAATATTTACTTTAAATTTTTGTTAATACAAGATTGTTGTTTTTTAATATTAATATATATTTGATTTTATTAATATATTATGCAAGTTTATATTTGTTAACTGTTTTATTATTTATATTATATACTTTTATTACTAATTACTAATTTCAGTTTTTTTTTATATAATTTTTCGATATATCTGTATTAGTTAAAATTATTAAAACTATTACTTATTTTATTATAATTTTTCTAAATTTTGTCTTAAACTTAATATCTTTTTTTTATATTTATATAAATTTTTTTTTAAATATTGTTAAATTTATTATCTTTTTCGATAGTTTGTATAAAGCAGATAGATAATATATATAAATAATAAAAAATATTTTATCTAAAACTAATATATTTAATTTGTTAATTTGTCAATCGATCTCGAAATGTTCTTGCAATAAACTAATTCTTTAATCTAAATATAATAAAATAAGCAAAGACAAAAAAAAGTTTAAAAAAAAAACCAAAAAAAAGAGTATTCGAAATACTAATATAATTAAGATAATACAAACAAATAATATATTTTCGACTAATATACTAATATTTTGCAATAATATATACAAAAGTAGAAGTTTAATACTGTTGCTCTTTGTAAAATTCGAAAATATTAAAAATTAATTGATTTTTTTATTTTTTTATTTGTATTTTAGTGTCTAATTTGTAAAATTCTTTATAATAAAATCGATAATTATAAATATAATTAAATTAACTATTGTATTTAAAGCTCGATTTTAGCAGTATTTTAGAAAACAATAAAGATATTTATAATTACTTTTCTTTTTAGTAAATATGTTATTTTTTTGTATTACTATTATAATAATAGAACTATAAATAATATTTTATATACTATAGATTCGAATTTTGCAACTATTTATACAAAATATATAATATTTTGTATAAAAGATTTGTTTTTTATTAAAATTTTTATAAAGCAATTCGATTTTTTAAGCTAAATTTTTTATAAGAATATTATATATTTTTTTTAAACAAGTATAATATATTATTTTTTTCGAACAATTATAATTGTTCTTTGTATTAGCTAAAATTCGAATTTTCGAAATTCTACTATGAATAGATTTTTTCTAGCAATTTAATTTATTAAATATATTATTTCTTTGTATTACTTAGGCTAATCGTTCGGGTCGGTTTTTCCCCAAAATCTATAACTCGACCCGAAAGTTATATCTAATTAGGCCAAGTTTTAACCTAATATAGTTAGTATTTTCATAATTTATGCAATTCGGTTTCAACTATTAGAATCGAACGATTAGTCTAGTACTACTACTAATAGTATCTAATATTTTCTATAGTTATTAAAAATATCTTCTTTTTAAAAATTAATTTATCTATAAATAAATTTGATCTAAAACAATTTTAAAATTTAGTATTTTAGATTAAATATTTATTTTCTACAATATTAATACAAAAATATTAATTGTTTTTATTTTAAATTAAATAAGATTGTTAAAATTGTTAAAATAAGAATTTTGTAACAATTACAATAAACTATATTAATATTAGTAAAAGATTATATATATTATTATATTATATTTTTTTTTTAACAATAGTTGTTTTTTGTATTTTTGCTCTTAAATTAGTAGTTAAATTGTAATAATATTAATACTAATTCTTAAATTTTGTTTTGTATTTGTTTTTATAGTTAATAATATTATTGTTTTCTTTCTATCAAGAACTAGGCTCGGAATCTCTATCAAAGAGATATCTAGATTAGTAATTAGATAAAACTTAGATATATACTAGATTTAATATACAAAACGAAAGATAAAAAAGAAAGAGAGAAACGAAACAATGCTAACTATATAAGATTGTAGACTTTATGTTTAGCAAGAATTAACTTAAATCTAATCTAGTTTGATTCAAATCTAGTTAAGATCAAACTTAAAAAATTAAACGAAATTAAGACGAAAAATTGTTTAATCGACGAACGTAGCTAGCGAATTGCTAATTTAACATTATAACAATAGCTTTTCTCTACAAGGCAAAGCTTCTACAAGGCGATCAAAACAATATAACGAATTATCGAAAAATAAAATAAGACGAAATAACTAGATTTATTAAATTAGATAAAGACGAAACAAAGCAGAAGCGAAACAAGATTTTTAAATTTATTGAATCAAGTTAAAACAAGAAACAACGAAAACGAAACAAAATATTTAGATTCAATGAATTAAACAAAGTAAAAAGAGAAAATCTTTGTTATTTAGATAAAATTTGAGCGAAATTGAACGAAATTAAATTAATTAAGTCAAGATTGAGCGCATTTGAAGTAACGAAACACTATTGAAACGAAACAAAAAAATCTTTGTTATTTAGACAAAATCTAAACAAGACTTAATATCTAGATTTATTAAATTAAATAAAATAAAACGAAAAGATCTTTGTTATCTAAGCAAGATTTAAGCGAAATTAAATTATCTTAATCAAAATTAAACGCGTTTAAAATAACGAAACATTATTAAAACGAAAGAAAAGAATCTTTGTTATTTAAGTAAGATTTAGACGAGATCTAAACGAAATTAAATTGACTTAGCTAAGATTAAATGCGTTTAAAGTAACGAAACACTATTAAGACAAGATAGAAAGATCTCTATTATCTAGACAAGATTTAAGCGAGATTGAAGACACTATTTATTCTTTTTAACATTAATAGTTAGAAATAACACAAAATATTATATGTAATCTCTTAACAATAAAATTAATTAAATAATACTTATTAAGAGTTTGTTAACAATTGTTTAAAAAATTAAAAAATTCTTAAGTAAAGAAATAATTTTTTCAATTAACGTAGTACTTAAGCAAGACAAAGTTAAAACGCTTATTACGTTTAAAGTTTAAAATGCTATTAATATATTAAGATCTTTCGTTATTTTTAACAACAATAGATTCACAAAATTTCTAACGTTATCTAAAAAAAGAATTGATAACAATGTAATTAACAAAAGTAGCATAAAAGACGAAATAAATTTTTATAAACATAAGAAGCTTAAATTTAACCATTAAAGAATTTCTTTTAAAAGTGCGCTTTATTTTAAAAGAATTAATGTAACAATTGTTTAATTTAATTGTAAAACAAACAATATTAAAAAAATTAACATTAAATTAAACTTTGTTATTTACGAAATATTTAAAACAAAAACAACGAAAGTAATTAACATTAAACTTATAAATAGTTTGAATAACAAACATTTTATTGCGTAAATATTAAGTAAGTTTCTTTATTTTCTAAGTAAAACTTTTAACATTAATCAATTAAGTTTAAGTCTAAGTTATAAGATCAAAAAACAAGAGTTTTAAAGACTTAAAACTTAAATGTAAGTTCTAATTCAAATCAATTAAAAAGAGCGAAACAAGAATTGTAAACAAAGAGATATTGTTAACAACAAATTTAACGTTTAAAAGTTATTTAATTTAGTTATTTTGCATATAGTTAACATAAATGCGAAGATAATGTTTTATAATAACATTAATTTGTTTAGTTTAATCGTTAATTTTAAAATAATATACAATAAATAACTTAACGTTAATTTTTAGCATTTAACAAAGATGTTCTTAAATATTAAAGATGAATTGTGTATCTTAATTAGATACGAAGAACTTAAATAATTTGTAATTTTTCTAAATATAAGCGTAGAAGCAATTGACGACTTCTTTTACTTCTATAGAAGTAATAAAAACTAAATATTTTATCTTGATAAAACAATTAACAAAAACAAGAACGTATTTATACGTAATATTTATAAAGATACTAAACAATAAAAAATCTACGTAGTTTATAAAGACATTACGTTAACAACATTTAAAAAAAAAAAAAAGCACAATTATTTTTGCGTCTTTTATCTAAAAGATTTAAAACAAATATACGTATAATAATTTTGTACAAAGCGCTAAATATATTTATAGATATTAAATTATCAATAAATTCAATTAATTAATTCGTAATATTTTGTTCTTTTTAAATAATTATCGACAATACTATTATAAGCAAACTAAATTACGCGAAGACAAAGACAATTTAAGTTAGAAACATATTTTCTTTCTTAAAAGTACAAAAAATTAAAGTATTTTTTATATTTAATTAAAAAGATTTTATTGTAATAACGTATTTTATTGCGAAATGCTTTAAATACTTAAAATGCGAATTAATTGTTAATTTCGACTTAATTTTATAAAGTTTAAATAAAAATATCTTTTAAATTTTTGTTAAAATTTAGAATTTTTTAATTTAATTAAGATTTAACGTTATTAATATTAAATTCTTTTATGTTTAACTTTATTAAAACTAACGTAGCGAAAAAAGCTAAAAAAACTAAAAAAAAATGTAATTAAATAAAATTTAAAGTAATAATTTAATATTAAAGATCTTTAACAATTTTAAAATTTAAAACGTAAAATTGTTTAATGTTAATACAAATATTAAAAGTTAAAAGTATTTCTCTTTTTAAAAAAATCTCTTAAGCAACGTATAAAAGCGTTTAGTTTTTCGTTAATTTTATTAAAACAATACGTAATTTAATAGTTAAATTAAGACAAAAACTCGCTTTATTAAGTTTAACAACAACTTAATTGCTTAATTAATATAAAATACTTTAAATTTTTATAATTTATAATTATCTTAATTAGATAAATTAAATTCTTAAATTTAGAATATTATTTTTCAAATGCGCAAACAATAATTATAAGTTTCTTATTATAGATTTTATAATTATATTTAACTAAATTGTGTTTCTTAAAAAAGTAAACAACTAAATAAAGAACTCTTTTTTTATTATATTAAAAAAGAATGTCTTTAAACACATAATTTAAAGTATTAATTTTTATTACAATTTTGTAATTTAGATTGTAGTAACAAAGTACTACATTAAAAATAAAGATTTTCTTTAAAATAATAACTACTAATTGATATTCTTTAAACTAGACAAAAAATTAATTCTTTTTAGTTAAATAAATTAACAAAATAGTTATTTTACTATAATTATAAATAAATCTTCTATAGAAGTTCGCAAATTCTAGAAAGCTTTAAATATCTTTAATATTAATTAAAGTAAATCAATTAATTATAATATCTATTTTGATCGAATTTATCTTAATTTTTTCGATAATAATTATTATTTTTAGATACGAAATTTAAGTAACATAAAATTTACATTTAATTATATTTTTTTATAAGTTTGCTTTGCACAACTTTCGAAAAATAAATTTAACATAAATTTTATACTTTAATTTATTATTATTATAAATAAAAATATTATTTAAATAAACAATACAAAACTTATTTAAAAACTCTTAAAAAGTATTATTAATATATTTCTAAAACAATACAAGTTTATTATATAAATTAAAAGACATAATAAAATACTTGAAGAGTTCAAAACAAATACAAAAAACAATAAAAGTTTTTTTTTTTTTTAAATATATAGTTAATTAAACGTTAAAATAATATTTAACTTAATAAAGATTTTAATTCAATTAAAACAATTTAGCATTTTAAAAATTAAAGACAAAAAATATTTGTTTTTAATTGTAATAGCGTTTAGATCTCTATAGTTTACGCAAAATCTAAATTTATTTTTAGATTTTTTAACAAAAAGAATAGAAATTGTTGTTTACAAACAACTTGTTTAAATAAATTTTTTATTAAGATTATTATTTAAATAACAATAAAATTCTAAAGTTTTATTACAACTTATATTGTATAAAGCGAAGATTAAAAATTAAATATTTTTTTTAAAGTAAATAACGTAATCGTAAAAACAATAAAAAAACAAAATATTTGTTTCTTTCTTAAAGAAAACTTTAAGAAATTTAAAATATCTAGAAGATAAAATTGTAACTAGATCGATATTCTTATTTTGTTAATAATATTTTAAATTTTTCTAAGTAATAAAAACTATTTAATAAAATTTCTTTTTTATTTAATAAAATGCTAAATAATAATTTTGATTATAAATGTTAATCTTAATGTTCTTATAAAATAGCAAGAATTTTAAGAGATTTAATAAACTAGAAATTTAAATAAGATTTAATTTAAATTTGAGCAAAATTTCGACTAAATTTAAGAAGATGTTTATCTCTTGTAAAGTAATACTAAATATTTTAACATTTTTTGCGCAAACGATGCGATTAAATTCACGAGCTCTTAACTCAATTACGTTAAATTATATAAAAAATCGTTCAACTTATTTCGTACGTCGTTTGATAAAAATTTTAAAAAACAAAAAACTTCAATATTTGATCTTTAAAAAGTATCTTTTTTAAATAATTTAAAAAATACAATTAGAAACTTTTTACTTTAGATTAGACGAAACAAAACAAAACTTAAAATCGAAATAATTAGATTGTTTTTTATAAACGAGATTAAATGGCTTTTAAAGAGCAAAATTAAATTACTTTTTACAAACAAATTGCTTCTTATAAACAAGATTAAATTGCTTTTAAAAAATAAAACTAAATTGTTTTTTGCAAAAAAATTGCTTTTTGTAAACAATTAAATTGCTAAATATCTTTTAACAAAATAAATTTAAACTAGACAAAAAGATTTAATTGTTAAAAGAGATTGCGAAAACATTTTAATTTTAAAGCTCTTATACGCGTTAAGATTTTTTAAAAGATAAGAATTTTTTTTCTTTTTAAGTAGTATTATAGATTTTAATAAGCAATTAACAACAATGTTTAAAATAAAAAGAAAAAAATATAATAAAAATATTATAATTAAAGTTTGTGTCGATAAAATAATAACAAAGTTATAATAGATTTATAACAATAAAATACTAATTAAGTTTAATAACATAAAAAAATAGTTTTTCGATATAATTATTAAAAACTATAATAATTTTAACAACGTAAATAATATTATTTGTTAAAATTATTTAATTATTAAAATCTTAAAACTTGCGAAAGTAAATTAATTAATAAAGAGAAAAATTATATTATTGCACGAAAAATTTATCAATAAAGATATAAATTAAGACTTTATTATCAATTAAAATTATAACAAAAATTCGAAATTAAATTTAATATAAAACGAAGAAAACTATTATATAATTATTTTTAAATATAGAATTAAACTTAAAGAGTTTTAAAATTGTTTTAATTAAAAATCTTTTATAAAATTAAAAAAAAAATAAAAACAAAAAAGCTAAAAGACAAAAAAATATATATATTAGTTTTCGAACGCAACTTTGCTCAAAAACTAGATTTTTCTCGTTAATAACAAAACATTTTTGTTGATATTAAAAGTATTATCTAAATTAACAAAGCAAAAAAAAAAAGATTTTTTATTAAGATATTTTTTTGCGATTTTGTTCGAATGTTGCAATTTGCAATAATAGTATAGCTTTTATTTATTATAAATTTCTTTAATTTTTAAAATAACTAAAAATTTGCTTTAAACAATAATAATAACAAAGTTTAAATTTATTAATTTGTCAAATTTTATAAAGATTGTCGATACAAATAAGACAACAAAAACAAGAGTAATAATGCAAGATCTTAACAAATTGTTAATAAAAACAAAATTAAATTTTTGCTTAATTGAAGTAACAACAATTGTTATAATACGAAATTAACAATACTTAAGCTACTAAAGCTTCTTATTAATTTTAATAAAAGCTTAAACTTATTATTAAAAAATAAATAATCGTTTGTTATTAAAAATTCGTTAAAATATAATAGCGACTTAAGTGAAAAAATTGACGTTGCGCTTTATGCAATTAATTAATAAAGCGTTTTTTATTTAAAAACATTCTTTTTTCTAATAAAAAAAATTATAATATTTGACAAAACTAATAAAGTTTTGTTTTAAAATTTCGCAAAAATATAAATATATATTTTTCGATTCGAAGAAATTGTTACAATAGTAACGCAAATTTCGACGTTATTCGTTAAAAAAAACAATAATACAAAAATTATTAATTCGATATTAATTTATAAAATTATAAATTTTTTTATTTATAATAAGTTGTAACTTTGTATAGACAATCTTAATTTAATTAATAAAATATTGATTATAATTTATATTTATACGTTGTATAAGATTTTGCTCTTATATATTTAACTAATTTTTATCTTCTTTGTATTGTAATATATTAAGAAATTTCTCAAATTTAAAGATAATAAAAGCAATAATATTTATAAAGAACAATAGAAGTTGTATAACGAAAATAAATTAATTGCTTATAGCTTAAGCAACAATTTGTGCAATTATAACTATAGATATTGAGTCTAATTTTACAAAAAAAGAGCTTAAAGTAAACGAAATAAAAGTAATATTAATATTAAATTGTATTTAATTCTAAAGCTTTCGAAATTAACGTAGAGCTTCAACTAAATTTTAAATAATTTGTTAAACAAATTTCTTAACAATAAGTTCGATCTCTAGTAAAAGTTTTAAATGCTTTATTAAGTTAATAATTAAACAAATATTAATATACTTAAAAAGATTAAATTTTAACGCGTAAAAGCGTTGCAAAAAGTGTAGATTTTTCGTAATATTAGAGACTAAACTCGAAATCTCTATTAAAGAGATATCTAAATTAATAACTAAATAAAACTCAAATCTATATTAGATTTAATATACAAAACGAAAGACAAAAGAGAAAGAGAGAAACGAGACAACGCTAACTATATAAGATTGTAAACTTTATATCTAGTAAGAATTGATTTAAATCTAGTAAGAATTGAGCAAAACTATAAAACTATATTTATAAAAAAAAATTAGTACATTGTTAATAAACAAAACTAAGTTCTATTTGTTTTTGTTAAATTTAATTTGTTAAATTTTTAAATTTTAAAAATATTTCTCTATTTTTAAATTAATATAATTGCGTAATTAATATACTCGACAAAATATAAAATAAATAGAATTTTAATAAATATAAATATTTTGTATTAGTTTTTGTAACTTTTTATTAATTTTTTTTTAAAAAACTTTAAATTAAAGCAAATATTAAACTAAATTGTTAATAGCAATTGTAAAAATGCAAATCTAATAAATTTAATATATATATAATTTTTTTATATTATTATAAATTTAAATAATTTTTTAACTATATTAGACAAGTTTGTACTTTTTGTAATATCTTAAAATTATTTATTTTTTAATTGTATAACAATATTATTATTTGTTGTTTCGAATTTTATAGTTAAAATAAAATCTTAAGTTACAAAATTAATTATATAAATTAAATAAATATAGAATTCTACTATTTATTTTATTAAAATTCTTGTCGATTTAAGCTTTTGTTAAGTTTGTTTTTAAGTATATTGTTATTATTTGTATTATTAATAACAATTTTAAAAAACTTGTCTTTAATCTTAAAAAACTTTAAAATTTTTACAAATTTTAATATTAATTAACAATCTATATACTTAATATTTAAAAAAGTAAATTTAATAAAATATTTGCAAAATTGAAATATAATATTTATCTAATATATTAAAACTTCTAGATAGACAATTTTTTAAGAACTAAATTATATATTTAAAATAATAGAAATATATTAAGTACTTTTAAAATCTATTTTAATTTTCTCGCAAATTTAATTATATTTTGAGAGAACTATCTTAAATAGTTTAATACAATCTAAAAGTATTAAATTTGAGCAAAATATTTTTAGCAATTTTTGAAAATTAAGATTGTCGATAGTTTAAAAAGATAAATTTAAATCTACAAAAATCTTGTATAATTAATTTTCTTAATTATTTTAAATAAAGAATAACAACAAATTAATATAACTTTTTTCTAATCAATTGTTAGTTATATATTATCTATATATGTTATTAATTGTAATTTATATAATTAAAAACTAGATTAATTATTGTTTGTAATCGAGATTGTTTTTGTTTTAAACAAAAGAAAAATAGAAGATATTTTTTTATATTCGATATACTTAAATAATTGTAAATAGTAGAATAATTTAAAATTTTATAACAACTTTTGTATACAATTTTTGAAATACTATTTACAATTAAAACTATTTGAATATATTTGTTTTAAAGCTCGAATTATATTTCTATATTAATTTTTTTTGCTTAATATAAGTTAACAAAATTTTAATTAAATTTTGTTTAAAATATTGTTGTTAATAGTTGTTTGTAACTATTATATTTAAAATTAAGTATTAATATTTAAACTTTATTTAATATATTTGTTTCTTTTTCTTAAAATAAGTAATAGATAATTAATAGATATCTTGTTAAATATTTTGTAAAAATTTCTTTTTCTAGTATTAATAGCAAAAGTAAGAAAATTTTAATTAGATTAATGTAATATCGTAGCGCTAGCGACGCGCTAGCGCCTCAAGATATAGCATAGCACGTGATCCCAAATGTCTATAGAAGCTTCAAATAACACAACACCTCTTTTTGATTAAATAGCGAAAAATAGACTCGCACGTTATAACAAGTATTAGATAAAAAGAAAGCTCGTTTCTCGTTGTTCTTTAACAATTAGTTCTACTACTATCTATCTTATATAATTGGAATATAGTAATACAAGTCTATTATATTTTACGTTTTTTATATCTTAGTGCGCTAACAAAAAGCAAACACATTCGTACTTTACAATTTTAATTGTTTTATCTTTCGAAAAAAAAGATTTGAAACGTAATAGCGTAATGTCGAATTATAACAATTTAAGTTACGATAATTATTTAATTATTAAATTAAAGTTTGAAGAATTTAATATCTTTTAAAACAACAATTGTTTACGAAATATTAACAAAAATAATTCTTGTTAACGTAATAACAATAAACAAAATAATTTAGCTACAATTAAAACTTCGACTTTATATTAATAGATAAAAATTTTAATAACAAAGATTCGAAATTTGCAAAACGTTTAACAAATCCAAATTATAATAATTAAACAAACAAACTCTTAACTTTTATAGCTTGTTATCGTATTGCTATTAATAATATTTAAGTTTTTAAAATTTAAAAAGTTAAAATTGTACAAAAATCAAAGCGTAAAGAAGCATATTACTTGATTTTAAAAAATCGACATTAATATAATGCGATTTTTGGCGTACTTTATTACAAATAAGGACAAAAATTTTTATTATATATTATTTTTGAAAAACAATATTGCTACGCAATAATATTTAAGAATAAGCAATAACGCTAAATTAAAAAGCAAGATCTTTAAAGAATTTAAAGAGTTTTTATTAAATTTAATAGCTAATTTTAATAATTGTTGTCTTCTTATTTATAAAAAATAAGAGATTGTTGAATAAAAATCAAATTAAAAAATAATTATCTTTAAGAAATATCTAGATAAATTAAAGATTTATTTAGTATTGTTTTTGAAAAAACATAGAATCTATATATTTTTAGCTAAGCTTAAGTTAAACTTAAAAATAAAGATTTTAAATATCAATAATATATTAGATATTTGCAATAAACTTTTAACTATAATTATTATGCAAAAATAAATGTTAAATTGTATTTGCAAAGTAGACGCAAATAACTTTAAAAATTAGCGAATAATTAAGAGTTTTAGTGTCTCTTTAGACAAATTTTATCAAAATTGACGCTTAAATAATATTAACAAGTTTATTAAAAGCAAGAAGTTTTATATTTTTAAAAATTCGTCGACGTCGCGCAAGCGAATCTATAAAATTAGTAATATAAATTATTTAAAAAGTGTCGAATGCTTTAAATGTTATAAAAAAAGATATTACAAAACGAAATATCTTAATAAGCACAAATAAGACAAGTTTATTGTTGCTACTATTATTACGACAAATACAAAAAAAGATTAAGTTTCGTTAATGTTTCGCAAACAAAGCAAAAAATAAAAATAAAAACAATAGATTCGATCTTAGTAAAAATTTAAATTCGACTTTTTAATAAGAAACGTTAAGTTATAAATCTAGTTAATTTAGAAACTAAGATAAATCTTATTAATTATATTTATATAGTGCAATAAAAATTGCAATTTATATTTGCTATTTTATTAACATTAAGTTTTTTTAATAGCAATAGTTGTTTTTGTTATAACATCTATAAGTTAATTTATTACTTAATTAACTTATAGAGTTAGTATTAAAAATGCACTACTTTATTTTATTTAATAAAATATATAAATTTTAATTTTATATTAAATATATTAATGTTGTTTAAATAAAATATATTAATTGATTCGAAAACGCAAAGTTAACAATTTAAAATCTTAAATAAAAAATTAAAGATAATTGATTTTAAGCAATTTGTCTTAGATCTTGTTAAGTATAGTATAGTTTATACAATTGTTTGCGCTAACATTACAAAAACGCTAGACAAAAAACTAGCAAAATTTAAGATTCTTAAGAAATTAAGAAACTTAAAAGATGTTTGTAATAATAAATTAGCTAGAATTTTATTAAAATTAGAAAAATAAAATTACGCTATTAAGCTTTAGAACAATAAAGAGTTATTATTTATATCTTTTTATAATTTTTTATAGAACAAGTTAACAATACTTTGATAATATCTCGATAATATGTTAGTCAAAGATTAAATTAAGCATTCAATTTCGCTTGTAGATATTTCTATTTTATTTATATTAAAATTAAACAATAAATTACGTTTATATATTAATTATAAAAATCTAAATGCGATTATTATTAAAAATTGTTATTTATTGTCTCTAATTATTAAAACGCTAGATCGTTTATGCAAAGCAAAGCGTTTTATCGTCTTAAACTTGAAGAACGTCTATTATTGCATTTGTATTAAATGCGATAATAAATAAAAGACGATATTTCGTACACGCTATAAGTATTTTAAATACTAGATTATATTATTTGAACTAGTAAATGTATTCGCAACTTTTTAGATTTATATTAATAAAATGTTGCGAAAACTAATCGATATAACTTGCGTAATTTATATAAATAACATACTTATATAGAGCAATAATTTAGCAAAGCATTAATGTTATATTAAACAAATGTTAAAATACCTTCGTAAATATTTGCTATACGTCAATTTAAAAAAGTGTAAATTTAACACTATTAAAATTAAATTTCTAGACTTTATTGTATTTCTAAAAGATATACAAATAAACTTAGAAAAAATTGAAAAAATTAAGAAATAATTTAAATCGAAAACTTATTGCAAGCTTTAAATGTTTTTGAGCTTTATAAACTTTTATAGACGCTTTATATATTATTATTCGAAAAGAATTGTTTCTCTTATTAGCTTGTTAAAAGAAAATAAGAATAACAAGAAATTTAATTTTTTCGTTTAATTAGATAAAGTAAAGTAGACGTTTCGTTAACTTTGCGACATCTTTATGTTAACTTTACTACTTTATTATTATAATTTGAGCAAAAAGATTAGAGTAAAAATTAATACGTTTAACTTTGTAGTCGCGAGCATCTTAAATTAACAAAATAACAATAAAAATTAACGTTTAATAACATTTTAATTGCGAAAAATAATTTTAATAAAACAAAATTATAAAACGCATAATTAGAAATTGCTAACTATTGTAATTGCTTTTAAGCAATAAAGATACTATTTAAAAAGCAATATTTATTCTATTGAAATATAATTAAATTACAACAATCTTAGAGAGTTTATAAATTAAAAAGAGCTAAACTTAAAACAAACTTGTTAAGCGCTTAAATTAATTGTCTATAATTTTAAAATCTTTTATTGTTTAAGTAAAAAATATTTGACAAATAAATTATTAAAACGTCTTAATTATAAAGAAATTTCGTTGTTAAATATAAGATTGTTGTTAATATTGCAAAACAAATTAACGTTATTGTTTACCCAAAATTCGTTAACGCAAAGCAAGCGAAAAATATTAAATAATTTAGTTTTTGTATTTTAAAATAAGTTAACGTTGTTATTTAACAAAAAGTTGTTAACACAAAGCAAACAAAAAATATTAAATAATTTGATTTTTGTATTATAACTAGTAGAAATATTTACTAGTAATACAAAGATTTTGCGATTATAAAGTAGAAAAAAAGTTTTTAAGAAACTAGTATCTCTATTTTAACTAATTAGTGTATAGATTATTATTTTAAAAAAAGTAATTAAAGATATATCAAAAAAATTATATAAAAAATTTTAAAAATTAATAAGATTCTTAATGAAGAATCTTTAAATTAAAGATACTTAAGTCGAAAAGATTTAAATCGAAATTAAAAAATTGTTTTGTTATAAACAAAAAATATAAACTTTAAATTAAAAGAGTTTTGTTAAATATAATAAATTACTTTATATTTTAAAGAATGTAATTATTAAAAAGAAATTAATTCGCAAAAATTATAACAATTTCTTAACAAGACATTTTGAAATTAAGAAAACTTTAGATTTATTTGAGCAAAAGTATTTTTAACTCGTTTGCGCAAAATAAATAAAAACATATATTAAAATATATAATGTTTGTTAACGTATTAAAGTTTTTTGTTATAAATTGTATAATAAACTTCGATTCTTATTTATAATAAAGAAATTATAAAAGAAAATTATTATAAACTTTGTAACAAGTTTGTTGTCAAACAAGTATTATAAAATTGTATATAATTTGATTTTCGTAGTAGTCGATTGTTGTACAAAAATAACTAAATATATATTTGTAATTACTAGAATTAATATTGCAAAATTAGCGAAAATGTTTTTCGATAAAATTGTTTTACGCTTTGAAACGCTAACTAGCATAGTAAATAATAAAGAATTTATTTTTACTAATATCTTTTAATTTGTTATATATTTTTATATATAAATTAAAAAACAATTAAATATTATCTTTTATTCTTAGATAAATAATTTAATTAAACAACAAAATTAAACTTTTAAATACTATCTTAGCACTTACGTTAACATTGAATATACGAAATAAACAAAATTATTGTTAATAATAGAATTTGTTTATAACAATAATTATTACATTTTAATTAAAGCTTTATTGTTCTATTTAATATACAATTATTACTTAGAGATTTACTATAAAATTAAGAACAACTTTATTAAAAAGAAGATATTATTAATATAGAAACGCGTAAAATAACTTTATAATTTAAGAAAAATTCTAATAAAATATCTTAAAAACGTTGTCGCATAATAGACAAAATACTACAATAAAAAATATAAATTAAAGAGCTTTGCTATAGAAGAATTAATTATACTCTTAGTTAGAAATTTAAAGCAAAAAAGATTTAGCAAAAAGATATTGCACAAGTATGTTAAATTGTTTAAAATTAAAAATAAGATTAAAACGCAAATTTATTATTTTACTCTACTTAATATCTATTAAATTTAGAATACTTTTTATATTTTATTCTTAAAATTATATTTGCATCGCGTTAACAATTAATAGACGAAACAAATATTGCAAGTTTTAAAATTTGTTAACAACAAAATTTAATAAAAGATTAAAAAAATTCTAAACAAAATTAAATCAAAGAGACAAATATAATATAAAATTAAATAAATAAATTAAGACAAAAAGTACAATTAATAACTAAGAAAAGAATCTCTAAATAATATTAATAAATTGCGAAAAAACTTTAAAAAACAAACGTATAGTAAACAAAAGTAGAAAAATAATATAATATATATTGCGATAACAACAAATCTATTAACAATAATTTGTTTAATAAAATATTGCGCAATTGTTATTGTATTGTTGTTATATAATTAAGTTACGTAAAAAGATTTCTTTATTTTGTTATATAAAATGCTAAAAATAATAAAGTCGTCTTTCTTAATATAAATGCTTAAAACATAGTTTAAAAACAAAGCTATTTTATTATTGTTAATTAGTCGACAACGTATTGCAACAACTTAGCAAGCTTTTAATATTTTATTAAATTTGTTTTAAAACAATTAAAGAAAGCTTTCGAATTTATTCGAAAATAAATTGTTAAATTTTTTAGAATTAATTATAAACAAATCTTTAAAATTGTTCGAAGTATTTATATTATTTTAAAAAAGACAAATTGTAACAAAATTTGCTTTGTATAATTTTTTTTATTTTTGTTATAAATTTGTTTTTATTATCTATATATATTTTTGCATTTCTTATTTTTTAAAAAATATATAAACAAATAAAGCGCAAGAGAAATTAAAATAAAATTTATTATATTTTTATTTAACGATTTTGTTAACAATTTAAAGTTAATAAGAAATTTTGTTATAAAGTTGTAAAACTTTGCGAAAGAATTTTTTGAATTTGTTTTATCTAGATTGACAACAAATTTAAAAATAACTTATTTTAACTTTATTTTCTTTGTCTTTATTAACAATTTGTTTTTGTTTTTGTTTTTATTTTGCTTTAAATTTTGAAAGCATGTTAGTAAAGTATTAAAGAGCAAACAAAAATACTTATCTTTAATACTTTTTTAAAAAGTAAATTGATTAGTTGTTGCGTTTTAGCGAAAGCTTTATTTTAAGTTATCTTTGTCTTTGCAAATTTTTGTTAAAGTTTAATTTAACGCTCTTAAATAAAAATTAAATTTTGTTCGAATTATTAAATACGAAATTGAGTCTAATTTGTTATTAATAAGATAAATCTTTTATTGCGTTGTCAACTCTTTATCGCGCGAACTACACTCTTTCGCACATACTTTATATATTTAATAATTGTGTTTTTTATTTCAAGTTTTTCGCAATAATTGATAACGAAGTTCTTTATACTATTTTAAAAGCGTTTAACAAATTAATAAACATTAGCAATTGTCGTATTGTAAACGCGAATAAAATTTATCGCAATATAGTAATTTAATTTGTAATAAAAAACTTTGCAACAAATATAAATATTTCTTTTTTTGCAAACGTATATATGTTTGTTTACGCAAGTTATATATAAGAAATTATTATAAACTATAACATATTAGTATTGTAGACAACAAAATATTAAGATTGTTTATTTTTTTATTTTTTCGATCTCTTAAAAGATGTAGTTAAAAAGACAAAAAAAAAAGAAGCAAAAAATATGTTAATTTAAAATTTGTATTATATATATAAGTTTTACGCATTATTGTTTTTGCGACAATTTATTTATAATAATAAAGCAATTGCAATTAAGAAAAATATAAAAAGAAAAAGAGAAAAGAAAAGAGAAACAATAATATTTATGTTTATAATTTATTTAACGTTTGCGCAACGCTAGTTTTACTTTAAATTTTAATTAGAACTTTAATAACAACAAACAACAAAGCAATAATACATTATAAATTGCTATTGTTGTTATTACGTTGTTTTATAAGTTGTATTAAGTTAAAACATAAATTTATTTTTATTAAATAGAAGACTTTTTTTCTTCTAATTCTCAAAGAGATTTAAGAAGATTTTTAACAAGCTTTTGTAACATTGACACTTAGTAGACGCTTTTATCTTTAATAAGACTAGTACAACTCTTTATATTATTAAGAATTAATGCTTTAAGAGAAAAGATAATTGTAATATTGTAGCGCTAACAACGCGCTAGCGTCTCAAGATATAGCAAGACACGTAATCTTAAATGTCTATAAAAGTCTTAAATAATACGACATTTCTTTCTAGTTAAATAGCAAAAAATAGACTCGCATATTATAACAAATATTAGATAAAAAGAAAGCTCGTTTCTCGTTGTTTTTCAACAATTAATTCTACTACTATTTATCTTATATAGTTAAAACATAGTAATACAAGTCTATTATATCTTACGTCTTTTATATCTTAGTGCGCTAGTAAGAAGCAGACACACTCGTATCTTACAATTAACTTGCAAATTAATTGAGATATAAACTACTAAATAACAAATTGCAAGAGATAGATTTGCTAGAATTCTTTTTGTTTAAAAACAATAATTAATTTAAAGTTTTTAAAAAATTTGATATTTTGTAAGCAAGAATACAAATATAGTATAACTATATTCTTTAATAGTTTAAAAAAAAATTAAGAACAAAAAGATAATATAAAAAAGTAATATAAATAGCAATTAATATAAATAAGTTGTTCTAAAATAATATAAACAAGAGTAGCTTTTAAGTCGAAGCATATTATTTGATTTTATAGCAAAAAATTCAAAATTATAATAATATATATTCAAAAATAGAAAATCTTAATATAATAATATTATATTTGATTTTTTAACAATTTGATTTGATTTCAAATATTAAAATCAAGAATCAAGTTAAGTTAAATTAATTCAATTTTAAAATAATAGAAATCGAATCGAATTTCGAATCAATTTCTAATATTAGAATTGTTAAATCAAATTGATTTTAAAAATTAGAACCGAAATTCGATCTAACAATCAATCTATTATTATATATACAATACTTCGACTAAATTAATAACATATCTCTAAATTAATCTTTGCTAGTTAGTAATATTACTTATAATAATTTCGAAATTAGTTTAACTAAATTTTTAGTTAGATTAATCTATATATATAAAAAGTAGTTAATATTAAAAGTAGAACTAGCGTTATATAATCTATAATAATATTTTTCTATAAGTAGTTTTATATTGTTTGTTTTATTACTTAGATACAAAGATACAAAAAGTGTATTTAATATTAGAATTAATATCTTACAATTATAATGCGAAACAATTTTATCTTTACAAACAATGCAATAAGACTAATAAATAAGCTACTTACTTAATCGATAAGTAATAATAGACTTTGCTTAATAGATCGAAGACTAGAGAATATTAAGTAATTTACAATATATAAAAGTAGACATTAAGTAGAAAAAAGTAATTAAAACTTTTTTTATCTACAAATCTATTGTACTATTGCTAGACTATTTTGTTTTTAATAATTTTATTATTATTTAAATATACAATATTGCTTAGAAATATTATTAACTATACTCTCTTTATATCTACATTCTGAACAAAATATTTTATTAACACAAATCTCAAATATTAATATAATAGCAATTTTCTCAAAACTTTTACTATTGTTATCGAGTAAAGATACTTGCTATTAAATTAACTATATATACTATTTATAGCTATTCAAACTTTATAATATTTTGTTAAAATCTTTTTCTATTTCGAAACAACAATCTTGTTTAATTGCTTTAATATTAAGATTTATTGCAAATAACAATAGTTTACTATTAATAACAATTTTTAATTCTTAAATCAAAAGTATTGTGTAGATATTATCGACAATTATAATATTAGAAAATAACAAAAAATATATAATTACAAATGTTACAAATATTTTGCAAATTTTACAAATTTAAATTATAAAAATCTTAAAAAATATAAAAAGTTAATTAATCTAATAAAGATTAAGTCGATTTTAGATTTCTTAATAAAATAAAATACAATAGATATTATGTTCTTGCTAATAGACGTATTTTAACTACAATTTAAAACAAGTTACTACTGCAAAAAAAATTAAAAGATATAAAATTTTCGATAATAATATAACTAAACTATATTATAAAGTTTGCAACAAAAAAATTGAAAAAAATCTTAATATAATTGTAAATATCTAGAAATTATATTATAATTATTTTAAAAATATTACTTGTAAAATTCCTTG
>JAABUL010001785.1_pt1 | contig 38733 bp, 68 predicted proteins | sample 5559151 | NCBI WGS metagenome assembly JAABUL01 (sample SAMN10711876, study PRJNA513368) | rock metagenome | isolation source: Antarctica rocks | place: Antarctica: Victoria Land, Pudding Butte sud | reverse complement strand
CCTTTGCCTCTGTCAGGCTCTGCAAGCGACAGTTTGGATATTCCAGGTCAGGCCAGGCGCACTTCACAGGGAGGGGGCGTCCCAGCACAGCATGCAAGCTATTGAAACTGCCTTGAGACCCGTGTGTGCCACACATGCTGCGGAAGTGCTGAGGGTCTTCCGCAGCATGTGTGGCGCACGCGTGTCAAAACAGTTGCCTAAAGGCGTGCTGAGGGAAGGTTGTCCTCAACAAGTCCGCTTCAGCAAATCAGGGTACAGCGTCAGGGCTGAAAAGGCGACACCTGCAGCCCGTCGAGGACAGCGTTCTCCCAGCCGGGGGCGCTGATGCGCACGGCGGCGACGTCTGTGCCCGGCGGCACTAGGCTGCCTGCCGCGCGCCGCACGCCGGTGCGCGTGCACTGCCCACCTGCCGCCGGCTCCCCTGCCTGCTTGCCCGCAAGACATGGAACTCTTACATCCCTGGGTCAACAAGGTTCGGGTCCACAGAAGCCAGTCACGGCCGGCACACAGCTTGCAGGCTGTCCTGCGGAGGCACTCAGGCTGGCAAAACTTATCACACATGCGAGAGGCGTGCGATGGGCCAAGCATAGGAAGCGAGCAACACATTGTCCGCTTGTGGCAAGCGCTCAGCCTAAACAGATGTGGAGAGGGACTCAAAAAACTCTCTCTGAAACTCTGCCCACCTCTGCAGTGGAGTAGCCCCTGGCGAGCGCGGTGTGGTGCACGCTGCCGCGCTCGAGGCACACCGGCTGCCCATCCGAGGCGCCCGCCGGCTGCCGATGCAGCGTCACCAGCTTGCCGAAGCCGGTGAACGCCAGGCTGGCCTCAAACGGCTCCAGGCTGCACGGCAGAATCTGCATACGGGTCAGCAGCTGCAGCACAACGGTTTCAGGGTGTTAGAAGTGTGGAAACCGCTTGCGGGCGCGGACGGCATTGTGGTGCGCTCACGGTGTTGATGCATTCCGAGCCATGACCAGCAGGCAGCAGTGCAGGACAAACGAGCAGCCAGCCCCAATGCGTGTCTTTCTGAGGGTCCACAACAGCAGGGTAGCGGCGGCTGTCAAGGTTACATTCAAATGGAATGCATGTCGCACAAGTCACAGCAGCCTTCAATCGTTTCCTTTCGTTGTTGCCTTTCAGGTGGCCCTAGCAAGGCGGCACCTGCGGGGGCTGGCCTCCAGCGCAATGACGCGGTGGCCGCGCGCCGCGGCTGCCAGGCTGAACAGGCCCTGCCCTGCCCCGATGTCCAGCAGAACCTGCCGTCGGCGCCAGTATGCTTGCATCACAAACTTTTATTGCATCGAATGTGTTTGCCCATCACCGCCGCCAGAAACTCGGGCAGCAAATGCTGGCTCGGAAGCCGCAGCGATTGCCTGCAGCAGCTCCGCAGCTGATGGCGACCAAGAGAAATGCAGGTCGTCATAGCTGCAGGGTCGCCAAAAGCTGTGCTCACCTGCTGTTCGGCGCGGCGGCCGCCGAGGGAGCCGATGAGCGCCTCGCCGACGCTCGGCCGCCGGTGCGGTTCCAGTGCCGGCTGCCAGCTGCCCCACGCCGTGAGCGTCGCCGACACGTCGTCGCCCGCCTGCCGGTCGCCGGCGCCCTTGAGCGGCACCAGCATGCTGAAGGGCGGCGACCAGTCGACCGACACCGGGTACAGCGACACCGACGGCTCCGCTATCACGTCCACCCCCACCTCCTTTACTTTCCTGCAGCAGGAGACATGGTGCAATGTCGGAACAGGAGATTGCTCGGAGATGGACCTCGCTCGGGGTCCATGCACGATCATGTGGCCGCCCCGCCATCCTAGTGCCGCTTGGTGCAGCTCCAGCAGCATGACAAGCGCTTGACAGAGCACAGTTGTTTGGAGCTGCCCACCGCAAACGATGCAGGTTTCATGTCTATGATGGGAAAAGGGTTTGGATGGAGATTCGCACGCACCGGTGGTGGAGCCAGTCGCTGAAGCGGCGGGCGAGCGCACCAACGCTGATGCGGCGCTTGCGCCAGCCGCCGCGCACCTGCCAGCACAATTCAACAGGTGTTGATCACCTGCCTTCTCCTCGGACTGGGGGGCATCTTGTTGCTCAGCCCACAGGAATGCTAGCCCATGCTATTGGCAGTCCGTGGCAATGGCAATTTGCGCACCTTCCAGCTGCCCAGGAAATGATGCATGACGCCGATGCGCGGGTCGTCCGGGAACAGGTTGTCCAGCCCCGCCGGGTGCGCGCCCCAGTGCACCTTTGGCAGAATGCGAACATGCCACGGGTCGTCCGCCTGCAGGGAGATACACCGAATATCGGTTAGCTTTGGTCTCGTAGCATAATTGGCACACAAATTGTGGAGTATGGTCGAGCATGTAATGCTGATGGGCATTCGTCACGTTTTTCCAGGACATACAAGGACGAGATGCGCCAGGACTGCCAGCTTTGGTGCTTGCAGCTGGCGCGCGTCACGGCGTTTCGCTGACTGCAACGATGGAACAGCAGGTTCCGGGAGCATTGAAGGACAGCACGGGCGACTCGCCTTGCTGGGCGGGTGCGCGAGCGCGTGTTTGAGAATCACGTCCGTCCACACGCCGGGCCCGGTGCGCTCCAGGGTGTCCCTGTTGGTGTTGTTGCTGAACACCGTGGTCGCATGCCGCGCGATGTGGTCGCAGATCTCCCGCAGCGCTGGGTGACCCGGCGCCCCGGCAAATACCCACTGCAGCACCTGCAGTGCGCAAAGCAGAACGGCTTCTGAGTGTCTTGACCGGCGCCAGGCAGTAGTTTGCGGTGTGTGTGAATTGCGGTGTTTGCCCGGCGCCCCAGCAAACACCCCTGCACCTGCATCGCTGCCTCAGGCTTGCCCTCGCCTGTGGGTCTCTGAGGCTCCAGCATCAGGCTGTTGGCAGCAGCCCAGTTGTGCTCTGCTCTACAGCCGGGGTTTCTCTGTCATCCCAGCAACTGCCCTCATTGCCAACCTCTTTTCAAAGTCGCATTTAGCCTTCCCTGGTTCTGCGTGACTGCCGTCTGATTGTTTATAATCTCAGCCAGCGCCCACCTGGCGGCTGCGGACGTAGTGTCGCCGCTCCGCCTCGGCGGGCTGGTCGAATTCGTTCTCCCAGCCCGTCAGCAGCGTGTCGCGCGGAGCGATCAGCTCGCTCATCGGCCGCCGGCACTCCGTGTCCAGATCCGCATACACGCCGCCGAGCCGCAGCACCACCTGTAGTATACAAGAGCAGGGTTCAGCAGAGCGGCAGGGCCTGAATCTTGACACGCTGCCCATGCAGCCCCGGTACATCATCAGCAGACGTGGGGAGAATCAACAATGCAGCGCAGCCGCAGCCTTGCAGCTGCCAGCAGGCTGCGCTCATATTGGGCGCCAGCGCAGACGCATCTGCAGACGAGGGTCATCAGATAAAAGGTCATAAAATGAAAGTCCGCGCACCATGTAGCGGAAGAAGTCGGAGCGCTCCACGTGCTTTGGCAGAGCGCGGTATGCGGCCAGGTACTCCGGGAACTCGCGGCTGACAAACTCCACGCACGCCTCGTCGTCATAGAAGCGGATCTCCCACCCGGGATTGAGCCGCCGCCAGCTCTGCAAGCCGCCGGCACACGCAGACGCTTGAATCTGGCAAACTATTGTTGCTGCATACTCGTCCAATCCCATCGCGGGAAGTAATGTTTGCCGATGGGACCAGGCATTGCTCTGATATGCAGCATCACAATCTGAAGGCAGATGCCTACGAAGCCTTCCCTTGCCCCGCCAGTTGAGGCGGTTCGAGGTGGGCTGCAAACATCTCCAGCAGGACAAAGAAAACTGCAAGCACAGCACCAGCGCAAGGGCCTGTGGAACCGGGTGTGCTCACCTGCATGAAGGGGCGCACAGCCGGCGGCACCTTTGCCGACTTGTACGTCTGGTGTATGATCGCCGGTATGAGCTTTGGCGCTTCGTCCGGCGCCTCCGCCTCGCCGCCGCTATTGCCCGCTAGAAGCGACGGCGTGCCCGACATGATGTGCGGGCCGCCGCGCAGGCGGTAGATGTTGCGGATCTCGTCGTACGCCGAGACTGTGGGCGGCAACAGCTGCAGCTCCAGCGGCCCTGTGTGATTGTTTCAGTTCATGGTTGACTCATATTGCATGTTGCAGGGCTGGAGCGCGCCTTGTGCTTCTCTGACACGTTGCTCATCGCTGCAAATGTGCAGTAGCGCATGCTGTGTGTGCTCGAGGCTGTGTGCGCCACAGCGGGCACAGGGTGGTCGCCAGTTAGGGCCGCCGTCAGGGCTGACAGGTACGGCGGAGCGCTGCTGAGGCTGCCAGTGCCGAAGCATTGAGGGTCTCACTGCAGACACACGGGCCCTCACCCGGTATCCTGTAGCAGAAGAAGAAGCCGCAGGAGGCCGCGTGGAACACAACGAGCGATGCCACCATGCCCGCCAGCAGCTTGCACAGCGCGCCGGTCGTGAGCCGGCACCGCCACGCTCGCCAGCCGCGCCAGCGGGACTGCTGCGGCCCGAGACGACTGCTGTGTGGTCCTCGCCCTGGCGCCCCCTGCGGCACAGCAGCGCGTTCCATGTTGAAAGCGCTGTAGTTAGACGACGGCGCTGGTACAGAGAAGGTTTGCACCCGGTTGAACTCCGCACCCCAGCAGAGCATCACCAGCCAAGGCTTAGCCAAGGCGTTGGAGAGGACGTCTGCCTGTGCCGAGGCCAGGCACTCGCAAGTCCAGAAGTGCCAGCAGATCTGATGCTAAATTTGCTAAATTTGCGTAGGCTCCAGGAAGTCTAAGCGCAAGGCGGTATGGTTGAAATGGCATTGGAACCCATCTGCTGCGCTTTGGACGGCCGAAGGACCGCGCACTGAGCAGCAGACGCGCCTGAGCTTTGAAATTGCCGACGGATGTTTCACCTGCTTACAGGTGTTAAATCTGGTGCACAGTGCGATAACTGCCTACAGCACATTCACTATGTATGCGACAGGGGCTGGCGGCAGGTAGCTGGTATATGTGAAGCAAATTGCTCACCGATGGGAGAGGCGGTCGGGCGAGGCTGGGGGCTGAGTGCAGCATCGAGTGCCCCTTGTCGGGGCTGCCGACGCAGACTGCGACGCCGCTTTCCTCATCCAAATCCGGCAGCGCTACAGACGGCAGGCGCTGGTAGCTGCTGGAGCGGGAAAGGCTCATGGCAACGTTGTCCGCGGCACAGCTGGCGGGTCAGGACCGCATGCTGGGGCCCCACCCGCCTGCTGGACGGCTGACAGCACCTTGGCCGCCGCCGCCTGACTGCTGTTCAGAACCGAGCGGCTGCTATCTGGCTCGTACCGAGGACGCCACACGGTGCCCCTTGGCTTCAGCTGCTAGGCTGCGCAGGTGTACACGGCGGTGCAGATCAACGCCAACAAAGGATCGCGAAGCGAAGGAGGATCGTGCAGGTCTGCTATCAGCCACAGGTGAGCTAGGTTGTTTTCTGCACGACTTTGGCGCGAACTAGTTCTGGTAGAACCACAATGGCCCGGCGGAGCAAGAGGCGACGCGCTCACACCAAACGCGCTCACACCAGACACCACGTATCGCGTCGGCCAAGTTGCGGACGCCAGATGGCACCCTCTATGCAACACTTGTCAGGCACGGTCCGGCAGGGGCCATGTCCGGGTTAGTAATCAAAGCGCCAGGGGCACAGAAAGAGAGGAGAGCAAGAGACAAGGAAGGGGAAGGAGGAGGTAGAGGAAATTAAATGCCGCCGCCGCAGGCGGCTGTCGACGAGAGAAAGGAAGGGGAAAGGGGGAGGGAAAGGGAGGAGAGGAAAGGAAGGGAGAGGAAGAATTGCTGCCGCCGGCTCTGGCCAAGAGCAAGCAGGAGCGATGGGAGACGGGGAAGGCACAGGAAAAAAAGAACTGTTGCCACCGCAGGCGGCGGCTGTGGACGAGCCAAAGACAGGGGGAGGGATACAGGACAGGGGGACAGGAAAGAGGAGACACATCTGCGCCGCCGCCACCGTGGCCGCTGCATTTGACCACATCGGATACAAAGGAGCAAGTCAGAGGAAGGTGAAGGGTCATTGGGGTGAACAGGATCGTGGCATTGACGTACGCACAGCCGAACATTGTTGCACAGTGATGACAGATATTGCTAGAGTTCTGCTGATTTCCACCAACGACGGTCAGATGCGTGATGTCAACGCTGTTGGATGTGCATTCAAGGATCGCCCACCACCTCGCCTGTTTCTGCAAACTGATTCTCTCGATACCGGCACACTCGCGGCTGACACGCGCTGTATGCCTTCTTAGCATGATTGCCCTTGAGGTGGCCGCGGCAGGTGCCGCACCGCTTGGGTGTGCCCGCACCGCCTCGCCGTGTGGTGGCGGCAGTATTTTGCCGAACGATGCGGGCCGTGGCTGCTGCGGCTGCTGCTGCGCTCAGTTCCGACGGCGTCATCTTCAGCTTGCGCTTTTTATCCAGGTTGGCCTTAGCTGCCGCGCGGTTCAGTGCAGCTGCGCCGATGCCGCCGGCGAGGGCAGCCGCATCTTTCTGAGTGGTTTGCGGCGGCGGCGCTGCCAGCCCGGCTGGTGCTGCCAGGCCGAGCTGCGACGCTGTGGCAGGCTGTCCAGGCCCGGTAGGACTCAGCGGCGGCGTCGCCGCAGACCATTCCATTCCTGGTGCTAGCTGTGGCGGCTGCTGCGCCCACGCATGCTGCTGCTGCTGCTGCTGCTGCTGCTGCTGCTGCTGCTGCTGCTGCTGCTGCTGCTGCTGCTGCTGCTGCGCCCACTGCGGCGGCGGCTGCTGCTGCGCCCACGGCGGTGGCTGCGGTTGCCCCCAACCGCTGCTGGTGTTGCTCGCTTGCTGCCAGAGTGGTGGCATGATGAACAGCTGCGCGAATGCCGCCTGCTGTGGCTGCGCCGGCAGTGAGGGCTGCGGCGCTGCAAGGGACTGCTCCACGGACGAAGTCGCCTGTACACGACTCAAAATAAGTGATGCTCGAGAGTTGCTCTCAGCATCTTGAAATTGGAAGCTTTCGGCTAGCTGTTTCTGGTAGTCTTGCTGCACACGTCTGAAATACACTCTGTCATCTGGCGCCCAAACGCGGCCTGCGGCGTGTGCGTCACTGACTATGGCACCAACCTTCACATTGATATCAGCTGTGAGTCGTGTAAGGGTCAGAGCAGGCTGGTCCTGCATGATCTGCGGCAGCAGCAGCCGCTCCGCTGGGGTGGCAATAGGACTCGTGTAGTCCATCGCCTTTGGCCGCTTGCGGCTATATCCTACCACGAGGGTTGCTGGGCCTGCTCGTGATGGGATTGCTGCCTGCCGATGCTGCAGGAGCTGGCAGGACCGGCATGCTGTTTGTCATTGCGGTGCTGCTGGGGCGGACAAGGTTCCGTGGCTGCCCATGCTGAGCAACTGTCTGCACCTGTGTGGGCTCAGCTGCCAGGGTCTCAGCCAGTGCGGAGGCTGCGCTGCTGCCCGCCGGCGGAGGCGGCACGTGCAGGCTGCGGTCCCCGCCATGAAGACCGGCGCCGCCTAGCGCCTGCATTAGAAGGCAGATTGTGGCTGCACATGGAGATCGACCATGGCGGCAAAACAAAACCATGATTAATGGACATCAGCAAAGGCAAGGATGGCAGCAGGCATGGTGTCCGTGGATTCGATCCTGCTTTGTGTCGGACAACAAAACAGGCACACCTTGGACGCCTCACGGGGGCAACACGCCTCTGCCAGTCCGAGTTGAAAGAGGAATGCAGAAACAAGAAAAGCGCACGAGAACATGAAAATCTCGGACAAAGCTGGCGCGCAGGCATTGAACGGACCTGAGCCTTCTCGTTCATCAGTGTAGGGATGGCTTCGTATGCTTCGCTGCCGCCCTGAAAAGGGACGAACTTGGTGGTTTTGAACGTATGGTCGCCGCACAGCACCCTGCAGTTGTTGAGGAGCCGCACAAGCAACAGTCAGCCCAGCAACGTGCATGAACCGCCATCAACGTTATCAAAGTAGAGGACGATGCCTAATGTATTGTCATGCAGGGCGGGAAAAATTGGCCAATGCTGCTGCAGACGCGACACACAGCGGCGGCATCGTCCAAAAGGGCGCCGAGCGCTGAGCGAACTGCACAACCTCAAGATGCAAACGTGAACTATGAAACATGAGCGACATGGCATGCACTCACTTGGCGCCAAGGGTGCTGAGGTAGCGCGCTGTCCAGCCGACTGGCATTTCCATTGGTGCCGCGTACATTATGGCGGCAAAGTAGCTGGCCGTTGGCGTCCCACGCCATGGCGTGTTGGGGGCGCCAAATGCTGGAAAGGGCTGCGGGTGCCAGGCTGCCGACCAGGGCTGGCGGGCTGGCGTCGTGCCAGCTGCAGAGCCCGCCGCCTGTGCGCGGCCATTTGCGGCGGCGACGCCAACGGCTGCAGCGCCGCCTGCTGCTGCCCGGGCTGCCGCCCTGGTGTTTGGAGCTGCAGCGCCAGTAGCGAGGACGCCTGCTTGGGCGCTCGCTGCCGGCACCGGTCCCGAAGGCACTGCTGCGGTGCTGGTGCTACTTCCCCGCCGAGTAGAGCGCCTGGTCAGCTCCACTACATTGCCCTGCGCCTCGGCCGTCTGCGCGGGGGCACCGCCGCCGGGGAGCAGCGGCTGCTCAGCTGCTGTTGTTGCCAGGAAGTCGCCTGGGCGGCGCCAATCTGGTAGCGCTACCGCAGCCGCTCCGGTGTTTGCGGCATTGGCAGCAGCCACTCTGGATTTGGCTGTACTTGAGAGCGCCTCCGTCATCCACACCAGCGGGTTGCACTGCTGCCACAGCTCGGCGGCTTCGTCTGATTGCCGCCTGATGGCCGCGCTGAGCTGCTGCCGGTGCTGATAGTCCGCCTGCTGCTGGCGCGACCGCTGGTTGCTGCCAGGCGCGACTGGCGGTGCGCCTTGGCGGGCGTCTAGATGGAACTGCAGCTCATCGCGTGTGGCTGACGCAGCAGCGTATGCGGCCTTGGCAGCGGCACTCGCATCCAGCATGGCCGCTAGCCGTGCCAGCATCTGGTCCAGCGGCCAGCTGCTGGCCTGTGCCTCTAGTGCAAGGCACGCCTCATACGGATTTGCCGGCTTGCCGCACTGGTCACCGGCTGACAACTCCGCCAGGAAGGCCTCCACTTGCGAGGCTGCCCAGCTGCCCGCCAGCTCCGCGAGTGCAGCGCTGGCCGGCCGCCAGTCGCGCATTGCCGCGGCGTCCGCCAGAGCTGAGGCGGACGGACCGGTAGGCAGCGCGCCGCCGTCAGCGCCTCCCGCTGCGCCTTGATCCTGCAGGATGTCACAAGCGCATCAAGGTGGCATGGAGTCCAAAAACATCATGGCGCAAGCCTCAAAGTGCTTCCGGAGTCACTGGGTAACAGCTGCCAATGCTCTGGCAGAGAAAGTAAAGCACGTGAGGTGCTGAGTTGAGACGTGCGACAGGCCACCCACCTCTGCCGACTCGCTGACTGCGCCGGTGCCCATGCTGGAGCGCTCCTGCGCCGCTGATTCATGCAAGCCGGTCGGAGGCACCGCCGCCGGACCCTGCGGCGACGCGGCGCCAGCGTCCGTCTGCCCGCCGTCTGCTGCCACCGCCGCACTTGCCGCCGCCAGCTGTGGCTGCAGGTATGCATCCAGGCGCCCCTGCCGCTGCCGGCTGCCGCCGGCACCCGTCGCGCTTGCCGACACCGCTGACGCCGACGGCGCACCACCGGCAGCAGCCGCCGCCGCCGCTGTCGCACGTGCGCCTGCCGTGCTGCCGCTGCCGATCTGTCGCTGCTGCTGTGCTGCCGGCTGCAGGAAGCCTTGCAGCAGCCCGTGCCGGCTGCCATCGGCGGCCAGCTCCGCCCGCTTGCGGCGGTTCAGGTCACCGCACAGCGCCCAATACTTCAGCTGCACCTGCTGATAGGTCTGCCGGTATGCCGCCTGTACTGAGCGTTCAAACTGGCTGCCGGACATGCCCAGCTCATGCGCGCGCGTCAACTGATCGAACAGCCGCACGGTGATGGCGCCCTTGTGCGTCAGCTTGAACTCGGTCGTCCGGGCGTACAGCGGGAGGCTGGCTTGGACCCGGTCATCGATCGCCCGGAACGTCCTGTTTGGCAGGCTGGCGCGATGCGCAGCCGTGAGCTGTTCAGCGTGCTGGAGGCGCTGCCGCTCCTCCGGCGAACCTGCAGCCAGCATGCATGCATGCTTCAAAACAGCAGTCTCGGGCTTCAGGGGCACCAACACATCACAAAAATAAAACATGTTTGATGGATTGATTATATGGCACTCACCTGGACAGCCGTCGCAGCGGTACTGCCAGAGCGCCAGAATTGCAGAGGCATCGACGTCGTAAACATGCCTGTACTGCCACCCGTCGTGCCCCACTGCGTCGCTGCTTCGGCAGTGCGGGCAAGGGATCTTCTTGCGAAGCTCGGGGTACAATGCGTCCGGCTTGCATACGAAGATGCGAAGGTGCTGGCCCCAAACATCCTCGGGCACTATCTCGAGGTCACTGTTGAAGCCTTGCCGCGAAACGCCGACGATCGAGCAGGTGCCAAATAGTGCAAGATCAATCGTTTCCGGATGCCACTTGTCTGACTTGCCCTTTGCACGGGCAGGAACTGCTCTGAGAGCTGTTTTGACGGCAAGTGGTACACAGCCGGACGGAATCACGTCGTCCTCAGACGCAGCTGCTGGATCGGCGCTCATTTGGCAACAGTCTCGAAGCCATGCGAAGAAATAGACGGCACGCTGGAGCGCTGCGCAGGCGCGAAGGCTTCCCACAGGCGAGCGCGTGCTGGCGTTGACTGTCGGCAGTCCGCAGAGCCACGTGACAACTGGACTCTCGTGTCCAGGAAAAATAATACCCCACCAACCCCTGAAGGACTCTCGAGCGCTGTCAGCCTTCGACAGTCCTACAACGGGCCGTAGATTGCCACAGGGTTCAGGGTTTTGTGCTTGTATGGAGAGGTGCAATTGGTGGGAAGCCGGGCTTCAGGGGTTCAGCCAATCAATGCATCACGCCTTTCCGGCGGCCACTCTGGCGACCCCCTTCCTTTGTGAGCGTGAAGGTTGGTGGAATCTCAATGCTCACAGCTCGGCGCTGACGGACTACGGTCCGGCATGCACCTCTCGCCGCCTCACAATCGGCGCGCGGCGCTGCAATGCGGGGATACAGTATGTGCTCTGGTCTTCGGCAGCGGCCAAATTAGCCTGCCAACCGCAACTTGACCCTGAAAACCAGCCGTAGGCAGAAGCGGGTCTACGTCCCCCAGATCGCGATCGGCTTCCTCAACAAGCCTCCTCCCCGGCCGAAAGCTCTTCGCCCCTCTGCTGCCCGCGCGTGCTCAGCGGGACTCTGCAGAGCGGCAGTCTCAATTTGTTCGGCAACAGCAGCCGCCGCCGGCGTCGCAGCCGCGGGACGGTTGGCCCCTGCCGCCGGCGCCGGCGGCCCGCCAGCTGCCGCCGCCGCCTGCGCGGCAGGCTGCCCGCCGGTGACACGGCGTTCAGCCGCTGCCGGCGCCCTGGCGGTAGTGGAAGGCGGCCATGAGCGCGATGTGGTCGCTGCTCCAGGTGTCGTTCGGCAGCCCGGCGGAGGGTCGCGGCTTCACCTCCGCCTCCTCCGGCAGCTCCAGCAGCGCGCCCGGCGCCAGGCTGTCGCTGGTGTACAGGATGTAGTCCAGCGTGCCCTTGAAGTCCCGCGTGATGTTGGTGAACCTGTTGTTTAGGTGTGGTGAGGAGTGACTCGACTGACAACATATGCGAGGGTGTCTTGAGCAGGAGTGACATGGCGCTCGGTGACAGACAAACAAGAGCAGAACACTGCATTGCAGAGCACTTTGCAGGAGCTCCTGGTGCTTGGCGCGTGCATTCGAGCAATCCGATCAAGCAGCAACACCCAGTGGAAACAAAGCAAACAGTCACTGCAACGAAAAGCAGTCAGCGGCTCACTTGGGCTCCTGGTGCTTGGCGTCGCAGCGGCGGCGCTGGCGCGCGAGCGCGGGCGCATCGGAGCGGGAGGCGGGCGTCTCGCCCAGCGCTGCGTACGCGCTCGACAGCGGCAGCCCGTGCTGCAGCTTGCTCGACGGCCGCAGGATGCCCAGCGGGTCCTGCGCCAGCTCCTGCACATGTGCATGTTCAGGGTTTTAGGTAAGCCTCTGGGCAGGGGGCACTCGTCGCCTGTGATCGTGCGCTGCGGCCGGCAAGCGAGGCAGGTTGCCAGCAAGGCCCTGCCTGCATGTGGGAGGGTGCGACACTTCTGCTGGTGGCCGACAGTCGACAATCACTGGGTCCCAAAGTGCAGGTGATACGGCAGGCACCGCACTACTCAGGCAAGGCGGCATTCGCCTCCAGCCTCCATTCGCTTCTACATAGGCTCCAGACATCAGACACAACTGCTCACCGGGTGCCCCGACTCCACGGAGTGCTTGACCAGCAGCGAGTGCGCCGCAGAGCCGGGCACGCTGTTGAAGTCGCCGGCGACCAGCATGGGGATGTCCGCGCTCGCCGCGATCTTCTCCAGCCCCTTCACCAGCGTGTGCACCTGCGCAGCGGCACCTGTCTCAGCTGCGCCTCTACCTCGCGGTCTGCAGGCGCATTGACCGAGCCATGCGCATCAATTGAAAACAGATTGATGCATCAGAAGGACGGCATTGTAAGAGCGTGTGTCATATCACACAGACTGGAGCGAAAACTCTCCGGCAAGATCTTACACGTCACACCTGCCACAGCTTCACATCGTTGAGCTCCGGGTTGGCGTGGATGTGTGTGTTCGCGATGCAAATGAGCTGTCGCCGCGCGCTGCTGCTGCCGCCCTCAGGCTGCGGCGGCTCCAGCGCCTCCAGCACCGCGATCAGCGCCACGTTGTCCTGCACACGCAAAGCAGACAGTCGATTGAATTGCTTGCTTGATTCTATTATATCGATTTGATTGCGAAACAGCCTGATGCTGCGTCGCCTGCAGCACCACGACCAGCGCCACTGTAATCGAGCAGCGGAACTTCTGGTGCTTGTGAGCTGTGGTGCCTCAACCCTTGGCTGCGAGATCTTTGGCTCCTCCAACACCAATGCAGTTTCGGAGGAGTGCCCAACCATTCCGCAGCTCAGACCAGAGCTGCGGGCGTATGTTCACCAAGTCCATACACGACAATGCCAGCTTGGCCTGGAATAGTTTTGCCGCGAAGCCCATGCTAAGGGCGGTCAATGGAGCGGCGCGCAGGGGCGCACCTTCAGCAGGCGGTTGAGGGCGGCCTTCTTCTGGTCGGCCGCGATGTTGTCCGACAGCGACAACGCCGCCTTGTTGAACTCCACCTGCAGAAGTCAGGGACGTGGGATTTAGTACACCTCGCTTCGCTGTGCCTGGTGACACATTGCTCGAAGCTGCTGTTGCAAGCAGGGACCAGGCCAGCTGCAAGCATGCTGTGGGGCGCCTCACCTCGTACTTCTTGACCAGGGAGAAGCGCGACCGCTTGAAGAAGGTGGCGCAGCCGTCGATCGCGTACGCGTTGTTCGTGTACACCTGCACGAGGCAGTGCATTTGAAACGCGTGAGCAATATCCCGTTCAGCAGATAAGTGTTGGGCTATTCTGCGCCATTGATGCGGCTCATCTGCTGCTGTCCACACTGTTTTCGTAAAAAACACAAGATGACACACCCTGAGTGACAATGTGCAGCTGTGGTCTTTCTCTGACCCACCTCGCCGGTCTTCTTCTTGAAGATGGCGGTGTAGCCCGCCTTGCCCAGCTCCGGCGCCCAGAAGTCCGCAAAGTGCGTCGACTGCACCTGTTGGTGGCAAAAGCGCCAAACGGCATCGCGCTCATGACATTGACGCGGTGCTAGGCAGACCTCCACCTCCCCCCAAAAAGGTCCTGCAACAGCGGCAAGCGAGCTTGTGGATGCACTATGCAAGCCTCAAACACAACGCACCTCCTGCAGGCACATGATGTCGGCGGAGTACGCCAGCAGCTCCTTCAGCAGGTTCTGCTTCCTGTACTGCCAGCCCAGCACCCACGGCGGGCAGTACGGAAACTGCTCCGCCTGCGCACACCCACTAGTGGTCAACAAAGTCCACTTTGTGCGGCAGGCGGCTCAGCAGCGCAAAGCGGCACCAGAGAGAGCCTTGAGTCGAATTCCACGCCATTCTTTTTTAGGTCATCCATAATGCAACAGCGTGTATCAGGAAGACACTCACCGTGGCGTACAGGTCGGCCAGCAAATTGTAGGTGAGCAGCGTGAAGCGGCCGCCGGGCGCGAGCGGCGCGCCCTTTGGCGGCGGCAGCGGCACCATGGCCCTGCTGGGCGGCAACGGCGCCGGCCGCACCCGCTCTGACCGCACGCTGAACGTGCGTCCCACCTGTCGAGGCAGGGGAAACATGAGATGGTGCTGCTGGACGTCTGCCTGTCAGTGTCCGAGACTTCGAATGTTACAACTGATATGGGGGCCGATTCCGAAGGGCACTGCGCCCTCAAGGGCCTCCAACAGGCTACAGGCAGGCTCCCCAGGGACCAAGCCGTCCAGCTAAGCATGTAAACTCGCTGGCGGCGTTGCTGACAGCGAACCCACCTCCCGGGCATAGCCGCCGTGCGTGTCGCAGGAAACCACGTCCACCCTCAGCACCGAGCCGACGTCCTCCGCTTGCGGCGTGTACAGGCGCGTCTTGCCCACCTGCGGCGTCGGCGATGCTGCCCGTGAGCTGGCGCCACGATGGACCAGTGACAGGTGTCAGCAACATGAACAGCGGCAGCGGCACGCAGCAGACAAGCATGCACCTCGATCCAGGTCTCGCCGTTGTTGCTGAAGGTATGCCCCGTCTTGAAGCTCTTGTCAGACTGGAAGCCATTCTCGCTGCCGGCGAAGCCTACGTCCATTCAGACGTGCTGTGTGCATTGCTGACATGAGCACGATGCCGCCAAGCTACTTGAGTATCACACATGCAAAGGTGCACAAAGATTGAGGCGCACAATGCACCGGTGTGCATGTCTGCAGCCAGACCAGAACTGGATGTTTTACATCACCAAGTTTCGTGTCAGCATCCTGTCACCGGCCATCGCCTCACCGTTGTTGAAGCGGCCCGACTGGCCGTGCAGCTCCTTGTGCAGACCCCAGTGCCGCCGCAGGCAGTCCGTGGAGCAGTGGAACGACTTTCGCACGTCGACCTTTGCTCGCAGGCACAGGACGCACTGCAACGTCGCCTCCCGGTCGCCGTGCACCCAGCAGACAGCGCCGCCTCTGTTCACCACCGACCGATACCAGCGGAAGCGCAGGGAAAAGCGGGACTGTGAGTCCGACCCCTCCTCCGGCACATCCTCAGCTGAGCAGGTGGTGGTTGCGTCCGCACGGCGGCAGACAACGTAGGGCTCGACTGTCACGCCCTGGACTATTGCCTCTGAGGGAAGTCGTGCTGAAACGACTTGCAGCGCCATGTCTCGAGCCGCGAGGGCGTCATTCCTTCGTGCTCATTTCCCACTGAATTAGTCGGTTTGCAGTGCTCAAACATTCCTGAGGGGGGAGTTTCCTGTGATGGGTCCCGCCTGCCTGTAGACGCTGCAAGTGAATCTCGGCACGATGCTGCACTGCGCACAAGCCCACTGCACGTCGCTCAGTCGCGATGTCGCGATCGTGCACGCCACCGGAGAAGTGCTAAACCCTTCAAGCTTCGAGGACTCTCGGCGTCGCGCGAGGGAACTTCACCTCATGCTCCAGCTGGTCTGCTCCAGTGGCGCAATTCCAGCAAGATCGCGCGTTTCTGAGTCGCGTAGAACATCCGTCAAGGCAGTTTACCCTCTGCTGACGGCTGGGTGGCGAAAGTGCAAGTTTGCCAACAAAAAAATTCTGAGCGTCATCCTCAGCCGAGTGCACAAAGGCGGGCGCACAACACTTGTCGTTGCTGCAACAGCGCTCTAATTACAGTTGCAAACGTCCGATGACGAATGCTGAGCAAATTGGCCCACTTTGATGGGTTGCACCTCATGTTTCGTTGGAGCCTTCTCACGCCACGAAGGATCGTTGCAGCTCAGCGTCAGTCGTAAATAATAGCACGCAACTGTGCAGTTTCATAGGACACTGGTTTGGTCAAGCAGCGACATTGGCGCCATGTCAGAGACGGCGGCAGCGCCCGTCACCGCCCCTGAGCTGGTGAAGGCAGTGGACGCCGCCATCAAGGCTGCGGGAGCCAATGAAACGGGTCGCACGTGCGACAGCCTGAAGTACCTGGCCAAACAGCAGGTCACAGCCGCGCTGCTGCTCAGCACCGGCGCCGGCAAAAAGGTGCCTGTCCTTCTGGGGTTCAGCAGCTGCATGGCTGTGTGCAGCGTCATGTGAGCGTGCTGCAAATGCACCTGGCGCACACAGCGTGCCTGAAGCCTGAAAATATTGGGCGTCACAGGCCAGTCACTCATTGCTGCAGCAGACATGCGACGTGAAACGCGGCGTGAAGTCAGCCTGTGGTTGCCTCTTCACAGATCAAGAAGCTGGCAAAGTCGGAGGACGCGGGCGTGGCGGCCGCGGCGGCGGTGGTGGTGGAGGCATGGAAGTCCGCGGTCAAACGGGAGCAGACCAGCAACGGTGACAGCCTCGCGCGCGCATGGTCAGGTCAGCCAGATTTGCGTCTGGCTCCAAGGCTCATTACATGCTTTCTACGCGCGGCACTTCAGGGCTGGCACGAAAGCGTTCGAGATGGTGTGGAGCCCTCCAAACACAGTGGCTCAGTGAGGTCCCACTGCCTTCTGCGGCAGTGGCATCGAGCTGCAAATGCCCACGAACTCTGACGCAGCAGAAGTCTTGCATTCCTTCAGGCGGCACGTCCCTGTCGCTGCGCGCGGGGTCGGGCTCGCAGGATGCGGCAGCGGAGCCGGTCGCGACGCCGGGCAGCGCTCTCTCCGGGCCGCCGCCGACGTCGCCGTCCGCCTACACGCCGCGCGGCAGCCGCCGCACCTCCGCCGCCTGGGACGCAGGTGCGTCAACCGGGTACTGGAGCTGTAAAGGAATGAGTGATCCTCGAAATGCCCGTTGAAGATAAAAATCGTGTGCCTTGTGCGTCTGAACACACCCCAAATTTGTGTGCGCACGAGAATCGTCCTTGCCAGTTGCCGCCGCAATCATACTCGCCATGCAGCGCCAACTCGCCACCGTTGCGTCCTTCCGGCTGAGTTGTGCACTTGCTGCGCAGCCGCGGCGGCAGAGGAGGCGGCAGCAGCGCGGCCGCCGGTGGACATGGCGCAGCAGGAAGCAGACAAGGCCGCGGCGCGAGCGGCCATCAGAAAGACGGGGGTGACGGCGCGCGACAAGATGCGGGAGCTGCTGGCTGAGGCGCTGGCCATGGCGCTGCCCGACGTGGTGACTACATCCTGTTGCTGTTGAGATCATTTCGACAACATCTTATTGTGACAAGTGGAAGAGCTGACCATCGTCAAGTGCGCAGAAAGTTGCAGGAGCTGCTGAGTGAGGCGCTGGCCATGGCACTGCCCGATGCGGTGTGTTTTTCTCGCTGCCAGTGAAGCCTTGCGCGCAAGAGGCAGGGCACAGCCATGTGTCAAGGGTTTGACCGGCCTTGAAAAGTTCAAAGCCGGGTATGCTGCTGCACATCGGCAGCGTGGCGCGAAGCGCGATGCCAGCTCTTCTGCATCATGTTCGAAGTCATCCGATGCTGGGCCTCAAGTATGGATTAGCTCGTGCACCCTGCATGGCTCAATCGGGGCCTCACTTTGAGGACGGCCCACAGAGCATTCCTGCAAGGCCAGGTGGTGCACACAACTTGGCAAGGCGTATTTCTTGTCGTCTGTTTCGTACCACAGAGCATGAAGTCTAGGACCTGTGGGGCTGCTCAGCCAGCTCAAGTGACCATCGCACTAGTGCAGGCTGGCATTGGCGCTGATACTGGCCTTTGCCCCTGGCATTCGTGGCACACACAACCAATCACGTAATATCTTGCTGGATGCCTGCTTTCGTTGCAGCCCAACGACGAGCCGGTGGCGGTGGCGGGGGGCATGAAGGCGGCGCTGCTCACATGGGGCGGTGGCGTCACGCCATCACGCCAATTCTGTCAACACACGAAGCATGGCACTAGAGCATACACTGAGCCATGCCCATCGTTCTTCCTGCAGCCGGAGAGCAAGCCGGCGGCGGTGGCGGGGGGCGTGGAGGCGGCGCTGCTTGCGCGGGGCGGCGACCCACACGCTGATTGTATTATAAAGCAGCGCCGGGCGGCGGCCCACACGCTGATTGTATTGAAACTACTGGATAGAAACCTTGTCCTCTTTCTCTGCAACCGGACAGCCGAGGTGGCGGTGGCGGTGGACATGCAGGCGGCGATGCTCGCGTGGGGCGGCAGTTGGTCGCCACAGTGACAGGCCCGAATGCTGCAGAGATCCGACAAAGCTTGACACCAAACCTCTGCTCTCTGCAGCCGGGGAGCAAGCCGGCGGCGGTGGCGGGGGATGTGGAGGCGGCGCTGCTGGCGTGGGGCGGCGGCGTGACGACAAAGTACAAGGCCCGCTTCCGCACGCTGTCCTTCAACCTGAAGGACGCCAGCAACCCGGACTTGCGCCGGCGCGTGCTCTCCGGCGAGGTCCCGCCCGAGGTGCGAGAACGCAGAATTCTGCAGAAAGTGTTTGACCGAATCAATAAAAATTTATTGCTCAAGCAATGTAGCTGACCTGCGCAGCCGCGTGCTGTCCGGCAAGGCCCTGCCCGAGGTGTGACAACACGCGTGAAGTGTCACCCGCAATGGTCTATGGGGAAGACATAGTTCTCCATATAAAACGCATATGTTTCTGCTCATTTGGCCCGTTCCTTGCCCGGACCTGCGCCGCCCCTTGCTGTCCGGCGAGGTTCCGCCCGAGGTGCAAACGTTACCGAAGAGCAATGACACGGCATGCCCGGCACACGACAGCTTGACCTCAGTGGGCTGGTCTACGCCCGCTGCATGCTCTCTGAGAGCGGAGTCAGAGTCACCCAGTTTGAGCAACAAGAGGAGACGAGGCTGAAGTATTCCCAACAGGAGCTGCTGGAGACGAGCGCGGAGGGCATGGCGTCAGACGCCCTGCAAGGTGGGCAACCGGAGACACACAGTTCCAGGAGCAAATATGCTTCGATGCTGCTGAAATCCTACGTAAACAGGCTGAAGTGTTGCAACAGGATCTGCTGGAGATGAGCGCGGAGGACATGGCGTCGGATTCCCGCAAGGCGGACAACCAGAAGATTCGGGAGCATGCGCTGTGGGACGCGGAGCGCGGCGCCTCCAAGAAGGCCACCACCGACCAGTTCCAGTGCGGCAAGTGCCGCCAGCGCAAGTGCACCTACTATGTACGCTCCTCTTTTCTTTGCTCTGTTCTCTATTATTACATCTGCAGTTTAGTTCTGCAAGTTTGCGCTGTCCATTGCAAAAGTGATGTTTTTGAAACGCCACTCCTGCCTGCACCATGCAGAGGTTGTGGCTTCTGTGTTGAGACCGGCGCTGGGAAGCGCATTCACACGCCTCCCTGCTGCCGTATCGTTATGACACAGGAGTCCTTCACGCTCGCTCAGCCAGTTGCTGAAAAGCTTCGCTCTGTACCCCGCAGCAAATGCAAACGAGATCGGCTGATGAGGTGAGCTCCGTTGTGGCCTTGTTGCTGCCCAAGTTTGAATTTGGCAGCAGGCGGCAACACAACCTGTGTGTAGTGCTGCACATTTGGAACCACTTGGTTGCTGCTAACACCCCACGTTCTCTGCGCATGATGAAGCCCATGACGACCTTCGTCTCCTGCCTCAACTGCGACAACCGCTGGAAGTTTAGCTGAGCAGCGGACGAGGCGCAAGCGCTTTCACAGGCGAATGGCAGCGATGACAACTGGTGCCGAGTTCCAGTGTCGATGTAGGCATGGCGTTGCGGACCTGACTTTCCAACGTGGTTTCGAATGGTTGACCAAACGGTTTGCACACAGTTGAAAGCAGGCTGGTCGCATTTGTGGCACGCGTTCCGCATGCATGCCAGGGCGGTAGCAGGTGGATAATCGATTTCAGTCGAGCTTTGGTATCTCTGGACGCCAGCGCACTGAGTCTCTCGTCTGCTGCCGGCGACCTTCTGCAGAATAGCTCCGCCATCCTGCTCACCTGCCTGCTGACAGCCAGCCACGCAGGCTTGGCACTCGACTCAATGTGCGGCGCGGGGTTGCGGCTCGGTGCAGGCGACGATGCCTGGTCGACACGCTGCTCACGTGCATGGCAGCGGTGCATGCGGGAGCCTGTATCAGGAAAGACTTCCTGGCAGAGTTGCACTCAAGCGGCGCTCTTCTGCGGCCCTGGCTGCCAGAGCCTGGATGGCGCCGCGACATGCTACAAATCTAACAAAGGTTCTCGCCTGCAGCGAAGGCACCTGAGGTGCTGCACCGCCTGCAGCATGTGTCGCAAGCATTGGAGAGCTGCCAGGACTGGGAGCAAGATGCAGCGCCGCGGCAGCGGTGCTGATGGCATCGATGGCCCCAGCTGTAGCCGGATCCTCGCCTGCAGAAGCCTCAGCTGCGGCGGCAACGCCGCCGCAAACACAGGGAGGCGCCGTCTGCCGAGGAAGCACCAGCGCCTGACGGCACGAAGACAAATGGCAGTCAAACTCGCGTCTGGCCGACCAAACGGCCAGTCTGCTGTGGGTAAAAGTGGCCTTCATTTCTGCTGTAGCCGTCTCTGCCGTACAGGATCGAGTGCATTGGGTGTCAATGAGCGCCAGCCTGGGGAGTGCACGATGTTAGAGTTGGGCCCAGTGTTGGGCCTGACACACACGGGGGGTGTGTCAGTGCTGATCTACTGACCTGATTGACACAGAGCTGACACATCACGTGGGACCTAATAGGACTATTGTAGCATGCCTTAGAAACCAGGGGAAGCAAGCTCGTATGCGGCTCAAAAGTGGTGCAATCGACAGCGCTGCTCCTGGCGAGCACGACCGTGCTCTTGTTTACTAAAAGATTCCATTCTTCAAACATTTATACTGATCTGCCACTAACCCTAAAGCCCCGGCTAACTCCGGCTAACTCCGGCTTCCTGACACAGGCGCTGACATTTGAGGCGGTGTGTCAGTGTGTCAACTGACTCAGTACTGTGTCAGTGTGTCAGAATGTCAGTGAGTCAGGTGTCAGCGCCCAACACTGATAGCTTGCCTGTGGCTGCCCACAACGAGGCGTGCTGCTTCAATGAATGCACTTTGCGCAACCTCTTCCTCTTGTGCACACCCTCAGGAGGAAGAGGCGCAACAGCAAGGAGCAGCCAGCATGGCAAGCAGAAAGTCTGCACCAAAGCCTGCCAGCAACAGATCCAAGCGGAGGGCGGCAGCCTGCGCTGCCGTTGCTGCTGCAGAAAGAGTAGGCCTGCTCTCTCCACAGGCAGCCCCGACGGGCGTGGCACGCGGGGTGCCACCCGCCTCATCCGCCGCAGGCAGCACCGTCAGCAGAGCGGAGCCGGCTGTGCGCCCGGCCGCGCCGTCCCAGGACGCTTCCAGAGGCAGCATGGCAGATGGCAGAGCATGGCACTCAGGAGGCAGTGCCCCTGCAATCGCACAGGCAAGCACCTACTGCGCTGCCCGCTGACGAGTTTTTTTTTTTTTTTATTTATCTATTTTATCTAAGTTCATTTATGATGTTATCACTTTCGTTTATAATATTATCAGTGTTTGTAGAATATGTACAAACATTTAAATTTCGTTTATTTATTTATTTTAATATATAATTATTCAAATTTTAATTTATTAAATGTTTCTTACATGGCGCCTCCACCGCACCGCTGCAAATGGTGGGTCGTATGATGTTTCGGCACATCATGTTATGCGCAGCACCAACTTGTTCTTTTTGCCGGCTGCCAGCAGCAGCAGCCGGCCATCTATAAGATCTGCCTCCGCCACCGTCGCACCCTCGTCCTCCACCTTGGCGTTGTTGACCCTCAGCCCGCCGCCCTGCAGCACATCATGCGGAGTTCGCTTTGAACACTTCAGAGGTCATTCCCAGTCCGGTCGACACATGAATCAGCACTGGACGGATTGTGGTGGCCATACGCACATGCTGATGGCGCATCTTCGCAAACACCACGCTCTAGCAGCCAATGCAGGGCATTGGCAAAGGCGCATGGAGCTGGCCCAGGATGCGGATGCACCATGCGGCACTAACATATGCACTGCGAGACCATTTCACATCAAAAAGTACCTTTATCAGGCGCCGCGCGGCGCCCTTGCTGGGCTGGATGCCAGTCGCGACCGCCACGTCCACTACCGTGGCGCCCACCACCTTCGCCCGCGGCAGCGTCGCCGATGGCGCCTCCTCAGCAATGGCCTCCAGCGCCGCGGCGTCCAGTGCGGTGTCCGCCCCTGGCTTCAGTGCCTGCGAGCATACGAGTTTCAACCTTAAGACGTGAACACCATCAACTGCGCTGGAATCGTGGACCGTACAAGTGGAGCTTGCATGAACACAGCAAGGCTGGCACAGATTGCGCCTGCGTCCTAAGCTTGTTGTTGAAAGCACGGCGCCAAGCGATTCGAGCGGGTGGGACATCCCCACAGGCATGGTGCAGTGATCCGATCATGCGGTGGGTGATTCTGGCTGCAGGATCCAATTGCCTGTAGTGCAATTTGCCTGATGAGCAAGGTCACCTGCATGGCGGCCAGCGGCTACTGCAGGCACTCCTGCCCATGCACGAATATGTCACGTTGCTGCACTAATGGCGCTGCATACGCCCGTCTAAGCCTCCAAGATGTGGTGCTAAGCAGCAGCAAGGTGTGGTGCTCTGCACAGCAAGTGAATTAACACTAAGTGTTCTCACTTGCGTGGCGGCCAGCGCCTGCTGCAGCCCCTCCTCCCCATGCAAAAGCGGGCTTCTGCCAGCCGCCCCACTGTTCTTGAAGCCCCAGACAGGAACAGGAACTCGATGTGTCCACGCGCTTGAATGCTCTGCCCAACATGGCAGACACCACCAAAGTGTCCTCACCTGCGTGGCAGCCAGCGCCTGCTGCAGCCCCTCCTTGCCGTGCACGAAGCGGGTGACTTCCTCCGCCAGCCGCCGCTGCGCTGCGCCGGCGCCATCGGGGCCTCCCGCCTCCGCCTCAATCGCCGCGATCTCCTCCAGCGGCAGGAAGGTCAGCATGCGCAGGAACTTGCCGGCCTCAGCGTCCGCCACGTTGGTCAGCAGGTGCTGGTAGAACTTGAAGGGCGACAGCTTGTCTGCACGCAAGGGGAGCGTGACATTCAGAGGAAGCTTGAATGTTGCGGAGTTTTCCGCGCTGGAACACAGCCTCCGCATCCGCCACGTTGGACAGCAGGCGCCGGTAGAGCTTGAAGGGCGACAGCTCGTCTGCATGCAAGAGTTATGGTACTTTGGGTTGCAGCTTCAAAACTTTGAAAAGGATTCAAGTTCTGAAGCGAGTTTGAGGGCCACACCTTGCTTGCGGTAGGACAAGCGCAGCAGAACCACGACGTGCATCGCGGGCGCGACAATATTTTGCTAACGCAGCAGCTTGTCTACGTTGGGCAGCAGTGCTGCAGATGGACAGCCTAACGCGCCAGGTGAGGGAGGAATGCGAGCATTGCGGGGCAAGAGCAACTTCAAGATCGCATCAAGAGCCTGCACACCTGCGGACAGCCAGACGGCGCCGTCCTCGGACTTGCCGAACTTGCGGCCATCCGCCTTGGTCAGCAGCGGGAAGGTCAGCCCGAAACACACCTCCTTCTCCTCTTTGCCCTCCACCTTTCGCAGCAGCTCCGTGCCTGTAAACTTAAATGTAACCAACATAATATCAGCGGCAAGGTTGGCTGAGGCATGCCTCCTTCTCCTCGCATCTCTCCACCTTCCGCAGCAGCTCGGTGCCTGCATCACAACAGCAGAGCAAATTTGCAGCACAGCAATGCATTCAATGAGGTATGGTACCTGCGCGGCCAACATCATCGTTGAGAAAGTTCCATACAGATCTTCAGGCTGAGCACCATCCTAGGGCACAGAGGTGGGCTTTTAGTGAAGCAGCAGCCCAGCAGCCGCGGTGCTGGTGTGATTTAGGGGAGGTGTGGCTGAGGTGAGCTCGCAAACCCTAGAGATTGGGCGTGCCTGCAGTGATGTTGCCCCACTGGTCGCTGCCACCGGTCTGCACGCGCACGCCATGCCGCCGGTAGAGGTGCACAAAGTCGGCGCCCTGCCTGCGGGCGTGGCGCCGCATCGACAATGAGCAGGAGACCCTTGCTTGGATCAACCGCGCGCTTCAACAAGCGGTGGCAGTCGCCCTTGCAAGGCAGCTCGCTTGCCGAATTAGGTGGTCAGGCAGGACATCACCGGGTGCAGATGAGACTAGGTGCAGCACACACAAGCATGGCAGTACTCTTAAGTGAAGCCAGGCTCCAGAAAGGGCGCACAGTAGCTGGTAGCAGAACTCGGTGAAGGAGATGCCCTGCGGCGACTCCAGTCGCGTCTTCACGGAATCCTTGGCCAGCATGGTGCCCACACGCGCAAAGCGCCCCGTGTCCCGCAGGAACGTCATCAGATTCATGTCGCCGTACCAGTCCTGCGCATCGTGTGCAAGCACTGTCGATGGACAGGCTGCCCACTTGCACGCATGTGAGCCCTGGTACCCCATGAGAAAGCATGCCAGCCTCATTAAGCTCAGCCACCGGCTCGGGCAACATTCTCATGCCATCGCACAGACCAACTCCCAGACCAATTCAATGTGGAAAGAATGCACAGCCGAGGTAGCAACAGCATTTGACATCATCACACGTACCAGGTTGTTGACCAGGGTGACAGGGGTGGCATCGGCACCGGGCGCCCGCGCCGCCGGCTGCGACAGCAGGCGCTCGAGGATCGCGCGTATGCCTTCCACGTTGGCTGCAACCTGGCAAAGACAGACTTCCGGCATTAGATTCAAGTGTTTATCCATTTCAGTCTCTGTGTGGTCACACGCTGAACACCTAGTCAAGTCATAAACAGTACAGAGCTTTATGCCATTGTATATGCTATGGAATGAGACTTGCGCTCTGGGTGATTTACCTCTGTCTCTGACAGCGCCGGCCGCTCAGCGGACTTGCCGGACGGGTCGCCAACCAGCCCTGTAGCGCCACCGACCAGCGCCACCGGCTGGTGCCCGCACCTACGCAGCATTCCACCGCATTGTTCTGTACAAAGACGAAAACCAGCACTCTCGCTGCTGGAAGCCGCCATCACCCACCTCCAGATCGACGCAGGGATTGATGCAGTTTCCTGCGGTTGACTGCAGCTCAACAGCAACAGCATGGGCGGCTCACAACGCAGCACTCACCGCTGGAACCAGGCGAGGACGAGGATGCCCAGCAGGTTGCCCAGGTGCAGGCTGTCGGCAGTGGGGTCGAAGCCGCAGTAGATCTTGAGGCTGGCGCGCCCCGCCAGCTCCTCCAGCTCCGGGCTGGTCACATCCGCCACCAGGCCCCGCTCCCGCAGCAGCGCCACCACATTGTGCTCAATGTTTGCGCCTACAACAACAAATAAATCTCACTAGTATCATTTATTGTGGTAACGCCTGCTCCTCCAGCTCCGGGGCTGGTCACATCTGCCACAAGGCCCCGCTCCCGCAGCAGCGCCACCACAATGTGTTCAATGTTTACACCTGAGGCCAAGAGAAGAAAAGTAATGCACCAGTTGTGATGCAGGCGGCAGTCAGTGTAAGTGGGAAGTGTTGCAGAATCATTGGCCGCATTTGCCTCCAGGCCAAGACCCCGCAGCAGCGCCATGTTTCAATAGAGGCTGCCGGCAGATGCAGCACACTGCGGCGGAAGAGTTACGAGCATGCCAACACGCGCGTTTGGCGTAGAGTATCAGCCAGGTTTCGCATGGCTGTGCTGCTCACCCAGCGCACCGCTGGCGGCTGGGGCTTGTTCTGTGGCGGCAGCGGCTGCTAATGCGCTGTGGCACCGCTGCCACCTGCTGCCGCCGGCTGCCCTGCCGCTGTGTGCTGCCGTCGGCGGGCTGATGCCAGCACCGGGCACGCCGCGACATGCCTGTGGCTGGCGCGCAGGCTGAAGCGCGTGTGTTTGTGGCGACGTGGCTGCTGCGGCGCTGACCTGCCGGCAAGCGCGCCATGGCTGCCGGCGCGGCAGCGACGACGCAAGCCAGCGGCACACGTGTGCGGCGCCGCCATGCAGCAGCGTCAGTCGCTGGGCTGGGATCATCGAGGCAAGTTTCTAACACAGTGCAAATCTGCAGAGCCGACGGCGTGGCGGCGGTCGGCCCGTTGATGCCTTTCCGAGACGGTCTATACCAGTGACGATCGGAAGCCGGAGCCAGATAACAGTAAAGAAGCAGATAAGTTACAAGCTGCAAAGTGTGGTCGTTCAGGAAATGTAATGCGTTTCGAGACCAGGTGCCACCGAGAGCGATCTGAACGTGAAAGGTGCGCAGAGTGACGGGTCACAGCATGCACGGTTTTCAGAGCAACAGAAGTTGTTTGCAGATTCAAGGCTGCAAATGTGCAAATGCATCAGCTTTGCAGCTCATCCTTTCTCTCTCTTCACCGCCTCCGCCTGCCACAGGTTCTCAGCGGACGAGGATCTTTCGGAGAGGAAAGCATCCGTAGCAATGGGGCCGCTCCCCTCGCACCAGGACTACAAGGCTGACGCAGTGCGGGCTGCCGTGCCCAAGGCAAAGCTGACACCGAGGGGGTAATCTCGTTCACCGGCGAGCCCAGCTTCGCCAACCTGCTGACCTTCCAGGTAGGTTGCCGCACCAAGTGTGTAGCTGTGCAGTGTGTAACAATGCTGCCAGGCCATAGTGCTTTTACCCCGGAGCGCCATGGGCGGCGTCTGTCGCATGTGGGAGGGGGCTCTCGATGCCATGGGCTGGTTTCTGCTTTGGAACCGCAGTTCGACAACGCCGGTCCAGTCCGAACCGCCTCTGCCGTGCAGCGGGATGCGATCAAGGGCACGACCTTCAAGTTCACCGTCGCCGACGCGACGATCCGCAACATCAAGACCGCCCGCGGCATGTAGTGTCCAGAAAGCGCACAGACGGTGCGTCTCGACTCATGCCAGATCTGCTGACATCGGTAGTTTCTGAGCAACCAACCACGCGCGATCACACCGGTAGCAAGTGCAGCTGGTGCTCCAGGACATGATCTGGCGCTCTGCCGTGCTCGCACTCATTCCAGCTGAAACGTCATGCCTGAGGCGCCTGAACTTTCACCCCAGGGTGGCTGACGACGGAGGTGGCGCACGACTTCGGCAGCAACGAATGCCAGCATGCCGGGAGCGGCGTCGCAGCAGGCGGCGCAGGATGACGCGGCTGCCGTTGGCGGGCGGCAGCAGGCGCCGCAGCGAGCGCCGCAGGATGACTCGGCCGCCGCTAGCCGGGAGCGGCGCCGCAGCGGGCGCCGCAGAATGACGCGTCCGCCGTTGGCGGGCTGCAGCAGGCGCCGCAGCGGGCGCCACAGGATGCCGCGGCCGCCGCCAGCACGCCGGGAGCGGCGCCGCAGCGGGCGCCGCAGACTGACGCGGCCGCCGTTGGCGGGCGGCAGCAGGCGCCGCAGCGAGCGCCGCAGGATGACACGGCCGCCGCCAGCACGCCGGGAGCGGCGCCGCAGCGGGCGCCGCAGACTGACACGGCCGCCGCAAGCGGAGAGGGCGCCGGGCGTGGCCACGCGCCGCCACCACTCTCGCCGCAGGTGCTGATGCTGCCCCTTTCGCTTGGAAATGTCTGGTTTGTGACGATGCCCAAGCACGCGCCATCCTCCTTCACGGATCCACCTGAATCCTGACGATGACTACGCATCGAGCTATTCGCATCGAGCTCTTCAACACCAAGCTTGCCCAGTTCTTGATCAAGATTCACGCTCCCTCTGCAGCACCTGGCGACGGTGCAGCCTCTGTCCCGCCCAACAGGCGCAGCAGCTGCGGCGGCAGCAGTAGCGGCAGCAGGAAGCAGAGGCGGCAGCAGAGGCCGAGCAGCAGCAGTGGCAGCAGCAGCGGCCGCAGCAGCTGCGGCAGGAGGCAGAGGCGGCAGCAGAGGCGGCCGAGGCTAAGCAGGTTGCATTGGCCGAGCATTCCGCACAGCAGCAGGCAGCTGAAGTGCAGGCAGCCGCGCAGGATACGGCAGCGCAACAGCAGGGTGCCGGGCTTGGGAAGCAATATGCCAGGCAGCAGGGTCAAGGCCAGACGCCGCCGCCGCTGCTGCCGCTGCCACTCCGGCAGCTGGTGCCCATTCGGCGCACAAAACACTCGCCTTGCAGTGCATGTGTGCAGTCGAAATGCACGGCCAAGTACATGCCATTCAACCATGCGCCTAAACCTTGAACCCTGACCACGCGCATGTCTGTGCTGCAGAACTGGTTATCGAGCTCTCTTCCCATCGTGTCTCAAGCAACCTCTGCGATCTGCTGCAGCATGTGGCGGCTGCTCACCTGCTGCACCGGCAGCAAGCGGCGGCCCAGCAGCAGCAGCAAATTTCCGGATCTTCGTGTTTGGACACGCAATCGCAGCTGAGCTGTGACTCAATGACAACAACCAGGCTGGAGCCCACGGCAGGATGTGTGATTGTCGGGACCATAATAACCGGCGCGTCGACACCCGACAGATAGCTCAACCGTCCCGCCGTTTGAGCATGGCAGCCGTGCTGTGTTCGTGAGCAAGGGACACACGATCTGATTGATCGGCAATGCAGGCTCAGCATATACAACTAACAGGGGTCATCGAAATAGCTGTCCGCGAAGCCTAGCGGCCAGCGGCGGTGCCCGTTATAGTAGGCCCAACGAGCAACGAATAAGTATGTAGCTGACGCAACCGCTATGAGTGAAGAGTGACGCTGAAGATGAGCAAGAGCCTGCACAGGCGTCAAGGAAATCGCAGCTCCCAATATTCTGCGAGAGCATGTATCAAAGTGGACTTGCCGCTGTGTCTACCGCCAACTCTGGAAGCGGATAATCGCGGGAGAACTTTGATGGTAATCTTGGCGGGAACCGATCGGTCTTGAATTACGCGGGAAACGTAACTTGGCTGGATAAAGCGAGGGCGAGCACCACACGCGACCTCCTCCGCACGCGCCCGATCACCACAGCTTCACCGTCTGCTGCTCGTAGCAGCTTCTCTTGTCGTCCATCAGCCGGCGGCAGCATGAACAGCGTCACGAGCAGCCGCATGTCAGCCCGGTGCTCATCTGAGCGCCTGGCTCGTCCCGCCTTCCAGGGATCAGCCCTACGCGCAGCAGCCCCAGCCACCTGCAGGCGGCAACAGCAGCGGAAGCAGACAGTGATGACGGTCCGTTTCTCATTCTGGTGCCGATGAAAGCTTTGCAGCTGGGTGATGCTCGCCGCCTGGCCACATGAAGGGCACAGGCCGCTGCCGGCAGCCGCAGCAGTGGACCAGCTTCAGCTGTTATGGCAGCGTGGATCAGGCGGCTGCTGCGGCGTGGATCTGACACCAGTGGGCTGCCGGAGGCCAGCTTGTGGAGGATTGACAATTTCAGCTTGTGGGTGCTGCGTATCGCGTACATTAGATGGGCGTGGCTGAGTTTGCCACTATCACGTCTCAAAATGTGGGTGATGCGGCTGGGACGGGCTTCTGTCTGCCGATCAGCCAGACACCACCTCTGTATCAGATCACCAGCGTGAAGAACTTGCAGCGGCAGTGTGGGGGCCAGGGCGACGTCAGCCTGACAAGACCCAAGCAGGGGCCTGGGGAGTGCGCTGCACGGGATTGTTCAGCCCGCAGCCTTGCTCCTCGTATCAATCAACACGCCAAAGCCAACGTTCCCGCCCTGCGGGACATGCCGCTGACATACTTGCGACACTGCACCGCGCAGGCCGGCGCAGACGTGCTCGGCGCCTCGTACGCCAACGCGTTGGTGGAGCTGGCGTCGGAGGCGGACGAGCTGGAGAAGGTGCACCAGGACATGGACGCGCTCGCCAGCGTGCTCGCCGAGAACTCCGACGTAAGATCTTGGCTGGCTTATATCAGCCCACTGCACTAACCGTACCCTTGAGATGAGGCTGGCCCAGACTCTCTGGGACTGCTGGGGTCCATGGGCCTTCCTGCGCCAGCGTGTCACTCTTATGCATTCCGGGTTGGCCTGGCGCAGGCTAATGTGCACTGGCATCGGGCGTCGGGCAGGTCACGACCTGTGGTCAAAGGTTCAGGCAATGTGCTCATCCTGGAGATGTGGGCAGCGTGCATAGTATAACAGTCGGCGTCTGACCATACCTGCGATTTTTGCCGCCACTGTTATCACCAGCACTGCCCGGTGCCGCAATCACGGACATCCTACCCGCGCAGGCTGTAATGCACAAGGTGCTGAACGAGAGGATCATTCACATCCGAAACATAGATTGCTGAAATGCTGAGCTTCTGCTCTCGTGTGCAGGTACAGGGTCGCTTCCCCTGCTCGGTGGTGCCGGGAATGAGGGTCAGTGGGAAGTTCTGAAACAAGGGTGGTTTCAACAAACCCTCTCCACCTGGCTTCTGCAGGTGAAGGACTATTTCGCCAACCCGGTGGTGCCGGACGAGGACAAGCGCGAGCTGCTGGCCAAGCTGTCCAAGGACACCGGCTTCAGCGAGAACACGCAGAACTTCCTGGGCCTGCTGGTCCAGGCACGCCGCTTCGACGTCGTCGATGAAATCGTCACCGCCTTCGAGAACGAGTACTGCAAAATCACAGACACCCAGGTGCGGGTCGGCGGTCCTTTTCTGTTGGGTCTCGTTCGTAATGCTAGAAGGGCCCACACCTCCGCCTCGCCATTGCGCAAAGCCGCAGCCGGTGACGACTCGGTCAGTCTTGCCGTTGTGCATTTGCCCTGCAGCCTTTGGCGGGTCGGCGGGGCACAAGGTGCACGCAGCTTGTGCATGGCTTTGCCCACCAGCAGACACAAAATTAGCAGTTAGGGGGAATCTGGAATGTCACACCTCAATGAACGCATGTCCAAAGTATGGAAATCTGTTGGCGCAGGTGGCCACCCTCACCTCGGCGGTCAAGCTGGAGCAGGAGCAGCAGTTCCTAATCGCCAAGAAGCTGCAGGTGGACCTTCTTCCTTGCTTAGTCGCGCTGCCTGTGACGTGTCCAGCATTGTCAGGCGCCTTGTGCCTGTGGGTTCTTCCCGACTGTGACAGTAATGGGATTTTCATTGCAAACATTGCAGCGACACCGTTGGTTCATGTGTTCTGGCACGCGCAGCATCTTGGACTGCACCCTGCTGATGATTTCCCGGAAATGAAAGCATCCACGATCCCGCAGGAGCTCACCGGCAGCAAGAACATCAAGCTGAAGCCGCAGATCGACGAGAGCCTCATCGCCGGCTTCGTTGTCGAGTACGGCTCCAGCCAGATCGACCTCAGCGTTAAGGGCCAGCTCAACAAGATCTCCAACGAGCTTGTGGAGGCCGCCTAAGCGGACTCACCGCTCAAATGCGCTGAGCGTTGTCGCTCATACCGGCGCAGCCTGTAGGAGTGCCAGCTGTCGGCCAATGCGAGACGCTCGTTGGGTGCAGCCGGGGCGCTCGCAGCAGCTCACATCCAGTTGGCAATGGGGCATCCTGCTCGTCCATGCAAACAACATGGGTGCTGTTTGCGCATGCACCCAAGCCTGGAGAGACAGTGTCTGTCCGAGGTTCAACAAAGGGAGTGCGACAGACCTTGCGCGACAGCCAGCCGGCCTTGACGGGCGAGGCGCCCGGGCGGCCGCCCGCGGCGACGCACTCCGGCGGCTCCTTCGGTCACAGTCCCCTTCAGGATCGCCGCGGCGAAACAAAACGGCGGAGAATGGCGCAGCCCCTGTTTGCAGCTGCATGTGAACCGCCGCTCGGTTGGTTGAGCAATGCTTAAGAATTTGTTAGCTGTTTACTGACGCTGTGCTCCGAGCACTTCTAGAGTTGAGAGACGTTGGTCATTGTAACACACAGACGTTCAAGTTGTTCCACTTCAAATACCCTTGGCCCAGTCAGCACAGCTACCGCGAGTGACTCATGAATGGGGTCGAGGGTCCACCGAAAATCTTGTCTCTGCAGTTCTTCTCTTGGCGTTGCCTGATGGCAGCATTGCTGTCAATCGAGCCTGGGGACTTTGGAGTGTTCGCTCTGCGCGCCTGAGATTTGTGGCGCCAGTGGCGTTCGGTCCTTTCCCGAAAGGCACGGAGTTGGAGAGCGTGCATCCGCTTTGAGGGTGCGCAAGTTCGCGGGCAGCCCAATACGGTGAGTCGAATTCAGTTAGAAACATCGAGAAAGCGCACTGGACAGCTTGCACGTTTCGCAGTGGCATATAGTGCAGAACACGTGCATATCATACGGCCGCCAGCGAGAGACCGTCTGGCCGCTCCGCGCAGCAGCTCCAGCTCTCATCGCGCCGCATGAAACGCGCTGCATCCCTGTGGCATGTGAAAAGAGTCCCCAAGTTCGACCCAGTGACACCTCGCTGGGCAGGACTGGTCTAGCACCACAGCTCAAGGATGCCTCTCTGACTTACTTCATTGTCGGACTCAGATTACGTTGGCTGTGCGGGTGGTCATCTCGTCGGCTGTGCTTTCGCCGCCACATCTGCCGCGGCGCAGCTGCCGCTGACCAGGCAGCGGGCAGGTCTTTCACGCTTTCGCGCTGGAGGTCCTGGAGATCGACGGCCGCCGCTTCTGGCTGCTGCACCAACAGAACCGCACCATGCACTTCCGCTCGCAGCTGGAGGATGACGCGCAGCCGGGGGCGTGCAGCTTCCGCGGCGACGCCCACTTTGGCACGCTGGGCTGCACCTACGAACGCCCCAGCACCATACAGCACTGGCAGGTGCGAGCGGTATTGCGTCTTGGCGAGTACACGTAGAGTCCTCAGCATGGTGCACCCACCCTGCTAACATTGTGTACACAGTGTGGCATTGCTCATTTTCTCGGCATGCACGAGAAGGCTGATATGAACCTTGCTGACTGTTCCTGCAGCTGAGGGACCTGGTCCAGTGTGTGGAGGACAACGCAGGCGGGCACCAGCTGTTCACGGTGTGTGGGCGCCGCACCTACCGATTCGACGTCCAGACCGAGCAGGTGACACTGCAGGCCGATGGTGCAGTTTCGTGTCCAACAGTTGGTGCCAGCGCTCTGCAGCTGATGACGAGCTGGCAGGAGTCACGTGTCCCCGAGCAGCCTGCTGGACCGTGATGGACATGCAGCCAATCTGCTACGCTGGTGTGACTGTCACCCCACCTGCAGGACGGCACCTGAATGGCGTCGCCAATCATGAAGAAACGGTGTCATGCTTTTCAACAATATTCTTTCAGGAAAGGGTGATATGGACTACGATGTGTTGCGTGCTCGCAGGCGTCCGTGGTGCAGGAGCTCATGTTCTCGCCGTCGTCCATGGCTGTGGGCGAGGGTTTCATCGCCGCTGGGGGCACGAGCAGCCAGGTGCTCTTTCTCTAATATCATGCTTGCACATGCAGCCTTGCGCTTTGGAAACGCCACAGCAGCGCTCGTGCACCTCAGCAAGCCTTCCCCATGATGCTGTCAGCGCTTGCAATGTATGGACTGCGGTCTTACCAGTGCATCCGGAGTCCCAAGCTGTCATTTCTACGGAAACAGCAATGGAGACGGCAGGGACCGGTGGGTGCCGCGTCTTTGTGTGTGTCGTGTCACGGCATGCAACTGGAAGTGCGCAGCCTGGACGGCCTGTCCTCCTTCAAGGGCAGCGTCGGCAGAAGTCGTCACCTTGTCGAAGATTGCATGATCTGTGGTTACCAAAGACTTGTGTCTTGGTGTTCGCAGCTGGATGTGCGCAGCCTGGACGGCCCGTTCTCCTTCAAGGGCAGCGTCGGTGGCAGCGTCAACAATGCGATGCACGTCGCCAAGGACCAGACTGGTGCGCCACAGCATGCTGTCCTGTCTTCCAACCCTTGCTGGAGGTGCATCATCCGGTCGTGGTGCAACCCGTTGCCCTGTCTCTTGATCTTGGTGCGTTCACCCGGCTGTCTGGCAGCTGCTGACAGTTGGTTTACATGCTTACACCGCTGTCTTGCGCAGCAATGCGTCCTGTACTGTGGTCTTGCAGGCAAGGTGCAGCTATTCTGTTGCAACAACGACCGCACCATCAAGGTGAGGGCCGACAGGGCCACCACCTCTGTGACATGTCGTGGAGCTTCTGCGCGCTCATGCGCTGCTGCTATTGACAGTGTGCACCCTGCAGAAGGCGTCCGCTTGTCAGTGGTTCATCATAGACACAAAGCTAGCTGGCCAATAGCTGCCACAATATATTTGCATGTCTTGATGGATTTTCATCGTTGCAGATCTACAGCCTGCCGGCCATGGAGCGGGCGGCGGTCATCCCCACCGACACACCCATCAACTACACCGCCCTCAGCCCGGACGCCAAGCAGCTGGCAGCCGTGGGCGACCACCCCCAGCTGTGAGCCCCCCGCTGCGCCTGCATCTTGCACGTGTGCATGTACTCATGCTCCCCAGGCGCTGCCTGCGGCGACCACTCCCAGCCGTGAGCCCCCTGCGTCTGACGTTTGCATCTGTGCCTGGGATTGTACTCCCCGGGCGCCGCCTGCTCTTTTATGCTCTGCACCTCATGTGGGGCAAGATGTATGCCCTACACCTCAAGACGCGCAGCACTGGCCCGTCTGCAAGCTGCGTGCAAGTGCTCGCAAAGTAGTGTAGCTGTAGTTCAAGTGCCTGCAGAAGCGTGTACCTGTAACAGAACTCAAGTGTATCTTGAGCAGCAAGAAAGCAGCGCAGCAACAAAGCACCTGCAAGTACCCTTTTCGAACCTTGCAGATACTTCTTCCGTGCGGCGCCGGCGGGGTGGGTCGCGCACGGCACCCTGCGCGCGGGGCGCGACGCCGGCATGTGCTGCGCCTGGTCCCCGGGGGGCGACCTGCTGGCCGGCGTCTTCCAGGACGGCCTCGCCGCGCTGTGGGACGTCCGCTCCGGCGACGTGAGTGCCCCTGTACTGCAGATCATGCAGACCGTGCAGATCATCTGTGCGCCAGATCCTTGTCACGAATCTCGCAGGTCTTTTGCACGTCTGTGCAAATCTTCGAACCTGTTCAATCAACGACTGAAGGATTCCACCTTCCGGCAGCAGTGCATGTGTCGGGGGAATCAGCGCGCATAAGCCTGTGATGTGTCACTCCTGTCGGTCTTAGCTTAAACACTTCTGAAGCGCCAATAGCTGAAAGGCTCATCACCCGTCTCTTTGAATGGCGTCAACTCAGCGCCAAGCCGCCTCCTGATCTTCTCGCCCCTGAAACCCTGATTCTTCTATCAACAATCTGGCGCAGGTGGTGGCGTCTGCGCTGCGCTGTTGCCTGTCAATGTTGTGAATCTGGCCTTCTTGATCTTCTTTCTCTTCTTGATCTTCTCTCTTGGTCATACACATCATATGCTTGATATTATGAGTCATCTGGCGCAGGTGGTGGCGTCGCTGCGCACGTCCATGGCGGCGCGCTGCGTCAAATTCGCGCCCGGCTCCTCACACCTTCTGGCCATCGCCGAGCACCAGGGCACCGCCCACCTGGTGAACTACGCCACATCATGGCATTCGTGTCGTTACTGGTTCAGGATTGATTTTGTGTATCTGGGGTTGCTGGAATTCTCAATTTTGGTGTGAGCTGAACCTCCAACGGGCGCCGCTTACTGGGTGGCCAACTGCAAACCTACAACGCCATAGACTCGTTTTGCAATCCCAACCGTTGAGTACTGACAACTGCTGGGGAGACTGGATGTGCCTGGAAACACCAACTGAGCCAAGCCGCTGTGCAGGTGGACCTGCGGGCGGTGGAGTCGGTGCAGAGCATCCAGCTGGACCCGCCCGGCGGCCAGCAGCACAATATATCCGGCCTCGCCTTCAGCACCCGGGTGCGCCTCGAATTGCAGGGCCATGCATGCTGCTGAGTGCATCGTGAGGTGTGCACTCGAAAACTCAGCACTGCTCCTGCGGCGGCTTGTCAATGTGTGCTCTTCATGATTTCTCATGTAAAGCAACCGTTCTGGGAAGCTGCACCCAAATGACACCAATCCAATCCTGTGTGTTGCGTGAGCGCAGGGCAAGGAGCTGTACATCGGGAAGGAGGATGGCGGCATCGCACGCTTCGACATTGACGTGCGCGCCCGCCGCACCTTTGGCGGCGGCGGCCTCTGCTGACCGCCGGGGATGCCGCGCCCTGCGGCGCTCCAGGGTGCACAAAAAGCATGCCACACTGGCTGGGCAGATGCCCGGGCAGTCTCCGTCTGCCGCCTGCCCGCAGCACGGCGCCGCGGGATTGAAAGGGACCAGCAGCCTGTGGGCGCCGGCTGCACCCGTCGTCATCGCTGCCCCAGTCGAAGGCTGCGGACACTGCCACCGCTGCAGCACGCAGCAGCCGGCGGCCGCGGACATCGCCGGCGCCACAGCAGCTGGCGACTCGCCTGCAGAGCGGGATCAGCCTATTACGAGACGACAATACGGACTTCCGGAGTTGACCGGGGTTCAGGCGGGTGCCAGAGCAATCTTCTGAAGTGAGGGGTTCAGGCAGACGAAGGCGCAGCATTGGCGCGAGTAACGAAGTATTGCAGGAACAGACAGAGTCGTCAGATGTGCAGGGAACCGCAGCTAATGAGCCCGAGGAACCCTCCAACACTGGGCGTAGCAGAGAACATTTGAGCATGGTAGCGTAGCGTGCATGGCAGTGAGCAAGACAGAGCAGTGGCAGTTGCGAGTTCGAGATGCCGTTTTTCGCTTGTGTGAGGACAGTACCTGGAGGAAGTGAGCTGCGCTATCACTGGCGGAATGTCCTTCGGTCGGTGTCCGGGCAGGCTCAGTAATGTGATGGCTACCAGACAGCTGAGACATCGCATCCGGGAACCATTGTAATAATGCTGTGAGACAGGGCCAGCTCCTGTCCCGCAAATGGAAGACACCGCATCAACATGTAAAAATGGGCTGCTGGGCTGTTGGCATGTGCGCAGCAGCATGGCATGAAACTCACACGCTGCCGGCAACGGACGAGTGTGCCATCACAGCCGCGGCGGCTGCCGCGGCCGCGCTGGAGCAGCAGGAGTTTGTGGACATGAACCCGAGGACAGCGCCGTCAGGCGGCGTAAAGCAGACGACATACGCAGCATGGTTTTCGCGCCCTGGCTGGGCACTTGCCAGGTCTTGGGACGAGTTTGACAGCCTGCCGCGCTGAAGCAGCTGGACTGCCAGAACCTGCCGGCCGTGCCACGGCAGTGCCCGCCAGCGTGTCGCGCCTGACCGCCTTGTTGGTGAGTACAGCCTCTCATAATGTGACAGCAGGGGTTGGAATGCCGTAATGCATGCGTTGCGCAATTGCGTACTGTGGGAGGTTCGTTGACGATGCGCCGTGCGGAGACTGTGCTAGCGCTGCAACAGTGCTGTGGCTGTGTGGTACGAAGGTTTACAAGCGATATAGGAGGTGGAGTTGTGAGTGAGGAAGCTTGCAAGTGGAAATGTGGAAAGGGGGCCTTCATCCTCGACTTGGGCGAAGAAGCCACGGAGCGGAAGCGGCGTTACATCGGTGCGGTGAACGGCAAGAGCGTGAAGGTGTTCACCATCGGCGGGAGCACGGCCCTCTCCAGGAGCGAGGAAGTCGCCAACCACATCCGTACCTACAACAACGAGGAGCGCTGCACGGCTTTTGGCAAGGGAGTGGTACTAGGCCGCGAGGCCGCGGACCTGCGGCAACGCTGGAGATGGCGTGGCGCTCGTCCGACTGCTCGCGGCCTAATACCACTCCCTTGCCAAAAGCCGTGCAGCGCTCCTCGTTGTTGTAGGTACGGATGTGGTTGGCGACTTCCTCGCTCCTGATAAGGGCCGTGCTCCCGCCGATGGTGAACACTTTCACGCTCTTGCCGTTCACCGCACCGATGTAACGCCGCTCCCGCTCCGTGGCTTCTTCGCCCAAGTCGAGGATGAAGGCCCCTTCCCGTTGTCATCGACGTCGTCATGATTAGTAATTATAGCCACGTTGGTTACGTAGAAAGGGGACCGGTGACGAGGCTGCCTCGCGCCGATTCGGATGCCAAGCGGTTCGAACCCGTCCGCGTCTCTCCGCGCGCCAAGCTTCGGAGAGCGTCCGTAGCAGCTTGAAAACGATGATAAATTGTCGGAGGGTCAATTGTAGCCGGCTGCCGTCCGGCGAAGTCGAACGGAATCGTTCAATCAGTAAATCCAAATGCGCAAAGCGTGGCGCGGCCCAATCTGCAGGCCGTACGATCGAAAGAAGGCACCGCAACCAAATGAATCAAATGCCCGTGACAGGCAAGAGCTAGGGGAGTTGGCGATGAATGGGATGCGTACTGTGGGAGGGGTACTGTGGGAGTTGACGATGCGCCGTGCGGAGACTGTGCTAGCGCTGCAACAGTGCTGTGGCTGTGTGGTACGAAGGCGATATAGGAGGTGGAGTTGTGAGTGAGGAAGCTTGCAAGTGGAAATGTGTCAGCGTTCAACGCTCTGCGCGCGCAATCGTCAAAGCTGAGACTCAGAACATGAATGCGGGAATCCATATCAGTGCAAGGGAGAGAGATAGATTTTACACCGTGTCGCAAGCCCTGAAGGGCTAAAAGGGTTGGAACCCCCTCACTGCTAAGCTAATCAGTCTGAATGAAACTGTCGAAACAGGCAACGATAATGTTCTTTGCTGAAGTGCTGGGCATCAGCTTGTACTGTTCAGCCATGATTGATTGGCTTTAAGGCACGTTGGCTCCTCAGTGGGAACCAAGACCTCACCCTAACGTAAGACCCGGGGACTCTGACCCCACAGGTACCGGGTCGCACCCAGGCACACGACCGGCGAGGTGCAGCGCCGACGCCGACCCCCAGGTGGGGCGCCCACCACATCGATCGGTTACATTGCCGTGCCT
>JAABUL010001784.1_pt1 | contig 38745 bp, 69 predicted proteins | sample 5559151 | NCBI WGS metagenome assembly JAABUL01 (sample SAMN10711876, study PRJNA513368) | rock metagenome | isolation source: Antarctica rocks | place: Antarctica: Victoria Land, Pudding Butte sud | reverse complement strand
AACCGAAGTTCTGTCTCATCAGGCAGTTGAAGTCAAGACTGACCAGGCGAAGGCTAGGGAAGCGAGTGCACACGTTGTTGATTCCCTCTGGTGCAGCGATCTGTGAAGGTCAGTCTGTCAGGTTCTTGCAAATGACGCTCGAGCCCGGTTCTCAATCACCAGGTTGAGGAAGATTATTCGCTCCTCCTTCACACCATGCGAAAGGAGCACCTCGATAGCTTTCATACAGGAACCACCCGTTGCTATAAGGCAGATCAGCATATTCTAGGTCGGTAGCCAGTGGATTAGGAATAGGGCGTACCGAGCATCGGATCCAGCAGAAGACAGTACCGCTCAGAGATGTCATCCGGTAATTTGGCATACTGCAGCGCGGTCAGCGGTCTTATTGTCGTTACGAGACAAGTAAGACTGACGAAAAGCTTCGGCTTTGCTGTCTCTTCGTCCTAGCGATGGTCCAGCTGTCAGGTTTCGGGTATTGGGGAGAAAGGAAGTCAAGCTGATGCACCCACCCGCTGTATCAAAATCTGAACATTGGGTACCCCACCGGTCAGTGAGTGATCGGCTAGTGCTGATGACGACCTGTACGTACTTTGCCGATTCGCACTACCGCCAGGGTCAGCGAAGCTCCAAGCAAGCTGTTCCAGACTTACCAGACCGACAGCAATCCCGCAGACCGGCCTCCATAGCCTGATCACCGAAATCGAAATCAGCCATAACCGCTGAGGTTCTCCAGAATATAGCCTCACCTCGCCAGCTAGGTTGAGCGGTATCAGCACAGCTTCTCATCACAGCAAAGAGATCAGAAAGTCACGGACAGCTCACCGCGCATGATCGATACTCCACAGATCCTGCCTTGAAACGAGACGCCCTCATAGTCCTTACCGACCGGCGTTCGGACGGTCTTCGGGATGACAGGAAGGTGATTCAAGCCTGAGGGAGGGAGAACCGATCGTACGTGTCAGAGAGAGATGGGCGATTCAAGGGATAGCACGTGGGGTAAAAGCGAGAAGCTTCAGCGCCGATCCCCTCAACCTTATCAGAGGGCCTCACCTTCTTCTACCAGCAAGCGGATGATACGGTCGGATGTGCTAAACGATGGATGAGTCAGCACAACCTGCCTTCCTCAAGGTGCAATAAGCTGTGTAGTGTGAGGAGTGCTGGCTCACAACACAAAATCTCCTCTGCTCCCCAAGTTCGGTCAGCCTGTTCGCTCCTCCGTATGGGTTGATATTACATACCGCTGCGTGCCTTCGTCTCGTATGATAGTCAAAAGAGCTTGCAGCTGTAACGTCGGTGGCAGGACCATCGCATTATCCGGGAGCTCTGCTTGGTTGGCATTTGCTCCGGAAGCGGGCAAGCACGTCGTAATTGGATTTGGCGAAACCATGGCAGCCGAAGATAAGACGGCTTGGAGTCGTGCTCGATCGATGCAGGAGATATCTAGCTGCATCAATATGCTGATTGCAGCTAGCGGAAGATGCGGACTCCTTCAGCAAGCTGCGGGGACCCTTCTCAGATCGAAGAGGTCGGACATCATCTATCTCGCCAAGAGATTTCATGCCTACTTGTGCACGCCTTTTGATTAACTCACCTCGCTCGGAAAATCCCGGATCGTTACGTTGTGATCCTGTCAGCGAGCTCTCCTATCCCTCTTATTATCCCCCGATCCTTCACTATGTCCCTCTCCGCGACCCGCATCAATCTTCTCCCCACGACGCGTACACTGGCCTCCGGTGTCCCTTACGCTCCGAAGCTCGCACATACCCTCCCACCTCAGCCCCAAGCTCATGAGCATGGGCATAGCTCTGGGCCGCGAGGCGATACACCCCCTTGGTGGGTGGGGAAGTCGGACGGGAGAGTATCTACTTGTAGGATGAACGGTGAGTAGACAATTAAGCTTCCATACTTGAACCGATTCACGACTGCTTTCGTATACGGGTGAGGTGTATGATTCCTCGCCCAGTGATCGCATCGTGGCAGACTTCAGGAAGGTCTCGAGGAGCTGACAAGTCACCTCGTAGCTCTTCCCACCGGTGTCTTCACTCCACGCAGAATGCACACCTCGACCCGCTCCCTCGCCGCCCCCGTCTCCACCCATGTCAACGATGTCAACCGATCCACCACCGGCGTTCCCGATTGGAAATACTACAAAGCCTCGAACAACGGCGCCACCAACCGTACCCTCCAGTATTTCATGGTCGGCTCGCTCGGAGTCCTCGCTGCGTCCGGCGCGAAGAGTACCGTCACCGATATTCTGAGCAGTATGTCCGCGTCGGCGGACGTGCTGGCGCTGGCCAAGGTCGAGGTTGAGATGGGTTCGATCCCAGAGGGTCAGTCGAGCGCGTGGTATCGAGGGTGTGCTGATGTCAAACGATAGGGAAGAACCTAATCGTCAAGTGGAGAGGAAAGCCGGTTTTCATCCGTCACAGGACGCCGGATGAGATCAAGGAGGCGGAAGCTGTCGATGTAAAGTCTTTGCGGGACCCGCAGACCGACGAGGAGCGAGTCAAAAGGCCAGAGTGGTGAGTCAAGAAGCCATATTTTGTGTTCAGCGGCGTTCATACCGTTTGTCGCTATTTGAAGCTGATCGTTTTGGTCCCGTTCAGGCTGATCATGCTTGGCGTCTGGTGAGATCTTTCGAAATCCGATAGGGATATCTGCTGATCAGGACTGGGTGTAGCACCCATCTCGGTTGCGTCCCCATCGGCGAGGCGGGAGACTACGGTGGCTGGTTCTGCCCGTGCCACGGATCGCACTACGACATCTCGGGTCGTGTTCGACGTGGTCCTGCCCCGCTCAACCTCGAGATTCCCGACTACGAATTCGACGATGATGGCGCGAAGATCGTCGTGGGCTAGAGATCCAGTGATGAGAGACTATATGGACTAGATGGACGACAGTCTTAACAAAATGCAATGGTTCGAACTGTCCTTCTAGCGAAAGTCTCCGTAGCTCGCTGCGATCATTCTCGATCGATACCTCGGAAGTGAGTCGATTGGAGCGATGCGTGCAATCCTCATCGTCATGCTTGATGGTATTGTAAATGCTAAGTTGCTCATTCAACCGGCAATATCCCACCCCTAAACTCCTTCTCCACCTGATCCCGCACCGTCTCCACCCTCTCAATCAACCTCGGATCCCTCAACTGCCTCTTCAAATGCGGCAGTATATGAAGATGGAATGTCCGATGAGCCGCGGGCGACCCCAGCTGACTAAACACTCCTCCGAGGATCGCTTCCACCGTCGCACCCTTTATCTTGGCCGCTCCACTCTCCTCCCCAGTCTGGCACCTCACTCAGCTCTGTACTTGAAATTGCGTAAAGAAGGATCGACTCACGGTATTCCGATCCCACCGCATGACCTCGTCCACTCTCCACGGATCTCCCACACTCCTCCCGATATTTTGAACCACCCTCATCTCCTCCAACTTCCCGTCCAGACCCTTGCCCCGTAAGAAATCCAGACTCCGGACACTGATTGTACTCGAGATGCAAGAATGGATGAACATGGCCAGGTAACTCGCTATTGCTCTTCTCCCCAGAAACGTAAGGCGGGAATTATGGTTCGACGCCCATTCGTCGAGCTCCGCCATGGGAGAGGGTGACTGCGACAGAGAAGAAGAGGGAGAGGCGGAGGAAGCGGGTGAAGGATGATGTTTGGCGAGATGGACGAAACGGTATGATTTATGTGTAAGGATCTGGAGCGCGAGGGCGGGTGGGAAAGCTCGGGATGGGGGGAGTTGGAGTAGGTCGGAGAGGTAGGTCTGGGCGGATTCGGGGGTGATGTTGAATTGGGGGTAGCGGGATTGGATTGGGACGGGCCGTGGGGGTTGACGGTAGGTTGGGGGATCGTCGGGTTCGCGATAGGCGGGTAAGGGGGTGTAGTGTCGAGCTAGGGAGTACGGAGCACCGATCAGTACCTGAAGAGGGTGGACCGGCGGAAGCCTACGTCGGGGAGGATCGTGGAGTACTCGTAGTCGCCGATAAGGAGGTGTTCGAGATTCAGATGCCAAGCGGGTAGGGCGGACAGTCGATCGCAAGGCGGAAGCCGAAGAAGAAGAGGAGGAAGCGATAGACATCCCTGGAGCTGCCACTTCTCCACCCTCAGCACCAGTAAGAGAGAGAGAGAGAGAAGTCGGCAGGGAGCTGATCCTAGCCACAGACAGTGAAAATCCAGTCGGCGGATCGGTGAGCGGCTCGTGTGCTGACAAAAGTGTGATCTCGAGGTGCGGAAATGGATTGTATCCGGAGATACCAACTTTTTCCGGAGTTTAGAAGCGAGGCAATGCACCCCTTAGGGTTGGCTCGATGCAATGCATATCTCGTGAAATCGTGAGGGAATGTCTATGCTCTAATATACAGGTGAAGGAGAGACATAATATGTGTAGAAAGAGCTATTGTCGTGATCATCGTAAAGGAAGGATTAACCCGGTGGCATGCCGCAGAGTGTAGTTACCCATTTGGCCATGTTAACCTTCTTCGACTCGCTCGTGACGATATAGGGGTGGGAGAGGAGCTGGCGGGGGTACGGGCGGTCTGTTCCCGATCTCACAAGACTACGCATAGTTCTCAGATTGGTCAACGCCTTCGAATTCGGACACACCATTGGGACATGAAGTCCTGAATAGGCGGAGACCAGGTCCGGCCAAGAGCCGGGTCATTCACCATGACTGGGACGGGGGCGGTGACGATATAGCTCAACAGCTCGATTGGGGCGACAGATTGACATTCTCCCTCTGGAGGGAAGGGGAAGCGGAGATGCGCTACTTCGTGGAGGGTGAGACCGAGAGACCAGACGTCGGCTTTGATAGTATAAGGTCTGCCTTGGATTCTCTCAGGCTATGCAGGAGCGTCAGACTACTCATGGGAGCAAATGTCCACGCTTACCGCCATGTAGTAGCTCGTACCAGTGAACGTGCCGGCGATCGAATTGACAGTCTCGCCGCTGACCCCGAAATCACAGAGCTTGACCATGCCATTCCGGGTAAGAAGGATATTGGACGGCTTGATGTCGCGGTGCACTATCCGGCGTTTGTGAAGATAGTCAAGTCCTCTCAGAACCTGTCTCTACATCAGCTCGACATCGCTGACCGCCAGCGAAAGGACTGACCGACGACGCTATACGTCCAAGGACATGCTCCGAGCACCTCATCCCCGTTGTCTTCATACTGTCCATCAGACTATCCAGACTTCCGCCTTCGCAGTACTCCATCAGAATTCCGACTTGCGAGTCTCGCTCAGCAAGGAAGGAGCCGTAGTGGTCGACGATATATGGTGATGAGCATTGATCTAGGATCTTCAATTCGCGAAGAAGCTGTTTGTGCATGTCGGGATTGGTCGTGCGAGCTATCACCTGGCGTGCAATCAGGAGCCATTGCGTGATCGGTAGGATCAGCTCACCTTCTTTGCCATGATCCGTCCCGACCGGGGATCCTTCACCAGCTCCACTGCCCCACCCGTTCCCTCTCCCAGCCTCCGTACATGCTCCAACTCGGCAGGCTCGAATACCGGAGAAGTCGGCTCGTTCTCTTCGCAATTCTCCAAACTCTCCCTCCTCTCCGAGCCGGAGGACTGATCATACTCGTTCGGAGATTCAGTGATAGTCAGAGCTGTCAGAGCCAGCACATCTTCCGAACTCGTAAAACTGCTTCGCCGACTTGAGTTCGGGGCAGATCCCGCGGCAGAGTTCGCCCTTGATCGTAACGAGGGTCTCGGTGAGCTATCGTAGCGAGATCTCGAGAGTGCTTGTCGGATATCTTGAGTCATCATGCTCATCTGGCTTCCGTTCTGGCCTTGTTCCAGCCCATTGCCCATCCGCCCGTATCCATAGCTGCTCTCGCTTTCCCCATCATAGTCTCGCCCTCGAGCTTGAAGAGTAGGATTCCGATCCCCCCCAATCGCCAATGGTGTCTTCAAGTCCGAGCCGAAGTCGTTATCATCATCGGTATTTGGGTATTCGTATGCGGAATTGAACCCGCTCGAAGCGCCCGAAACTCCGGGAACGGCAAGCTTGAGGGCAGGCGTAGCAGCGCGAGAGGAGCCGGCGTCGGCAGATGGCGCACTGAGCAGTGGTGGCCACGGTGTGCAAGAAGATGGGACTGTTGGGGGTAACGGGGCAGGTGAAGCAGCGGGTGAAGAGATAGCAGAGAGGGAGAGCTTCGGCCGGGAGGAAGAAGTGGCGGATTTGACAGGATTGAGGGCGAGGGAGGGAAGTGACTGAGGGTACTGCCAACCACCTTGATCCGCGGAGTCGACGTTGATGCCAGCTGAGATTCCCAACGACGTAGTGTCAGATTCGGGATCTTCATACCGAAAAAAGCCTTCTACTCACGGACATTGCCTTCGGGTATGGACAGCTTCGGTGGCGGCGCAATTCTCGTCCGGTTGGGTCGGGCTCCACCAGGGCGCTTCACCGGAGTGGCCATCGCTTCGTAATCAGTTTGTCAGAGGGGAAGGGTCGTGTGAGAAAGGCTAGGAGAGGACTAAGGAACCGAGGGCATGGGTGAGGACAAATGCCTGTTTCGCCTGATGTCTCGGATTTTCGCTCATATGTCATCGGTCTGAGTGCGCCTGTCAACTCAGCCGGAGAGTGCGCATCTCAAGCTCCCATGAAGAAGCAGGTCAAGTATACTTCGTTCCGTCTCGAGTCGAGCAGAAGTGGGGGATTCCGGCTGAAACAAAAGGTCGGAAATCTCTGCTCAACACGTGGAAGCGGACCAAACTCGGGCCTCTGATGCCGAGATCTCCGTCGTTGAATCTGTCATACTTTGATGCCTCTCTCCATCGACAATCCCGATCCCAGCATGTGGCACACCGTATTGTCCGCAGCCAGGGCTACCCAGAACACGACAACTATCACAGCCTCGTTGACCGTCCGAGCGATCCATCCGTCCAGCCGAATCAGGTCACATGAGAACCCCCTCGTAAGTCTTGCCAGCCATTGTCGGGACATCGACGTTCTTGCTGTGATGTCCAGGGCTTGGGCTGATTAGTCTCGCAGGGCATTCCTCGTCGCGAAGCGAATCCTGCACCGACCCTACCAAGACGAGGAGGACCACCTCAAAAATCCCGAATCCGAGGCGTCCAGCACGTCGTCGTGGTGGCGTCCGGTAAAGGCGGCGTAGGGAAATCCACCGTCGCGGGTCCGTTGTACATAATCTTTCACGGACAGCTTGTCTGATTGAAGTGCCAGGATAGCGAATCTTGCTCTATCCCTCTTGTCCACTTCACCTCATGCGAGACCGCCACGGATTGGCTTGCTTGACCTGGATATCTTCGGACCGAGCGTGCCGAAGTTGATGGGGTTGGAGAATGCTGGTGATCCTGACCTTACTGAAGGTTTGTCGATCCCAAACGAAGCGCGAGAGGAGTTGCTGAATTGGCGGTACAGGAAACAAGTTGGTACCCCTGCGGAATCATGGGGTCAAGACTATGTCTATTGGATACCTCCTTCGTGAGCCTTGCGCTCGTTCAAGCGACCGATGTGACTGACCGAGTGCAGCGGCAAATCCTGCCAACGACTCGCCGGTAGTGTGGCGAGGGTTGATGGTGATGAAAGCGGTCCAACAAGTCAGGCCCATTCTCCTGCATGCGAAGTCCATCGGCTGATTATGGGTCAGTTGCTCTTCGATGTCGATTGGACTTCGCCGGAAGATCTAGACGTACTGGTCATCGACATGCCACCTGGAACAGGCGATGTTCAGCTGAGCTTGGGCCAGCTGGTCGTGGTAGATGGTAAGCCACCGCAGCCCTAAGCTATTCAGAGTGGCTAGACTGTGATCCGGGCTGATACGGCAACAGGGGCAGTCATCGTATCCACACCACAGGACGTCGCCTTGGTGGATGCACGAAAAGGTGTTGGAATGTTCAATAAAGTCTCAATACCAGTATGTCTTGAGACCGCAACATTACGCGGAGATCTGACTGTGATGGAGATCATAGGACTACTTCTGAACATGTCGTATTATACCTGTACCTCCTGCTCGACACCGCACGAACTGTTCGGCAGTTCTGCGAACTTCTCAAACGCCGCGGATGAGCTGGGACTAAGCGTGCTAGGTGAGTCATGGGATCGCAGCGGAAAAGATCGAGGAAGCTGACAAGATCCCGGCACGCTAGGTAGGTTACCGTTAGTCACGTCTGTCAGTGCTGGTGGAGACGCGGGACGGCCTGCCATGATACAGAGCAGTCCAGAGGGTGAGGAGGTGAGGGATGTAATGCGGAGTGCGGGGCGGAGTGTATGGGATTGGTTAAGTAGGAGACCAGCTGTAGATATTGGCACGAGGGGATGATGCAAGCCTGCCGACCACTCTTTACTCTCGACTTTGAGCTTGGCTTGGAGATCTGATCAGACACCGAACACCGCTGCAGTCACGCTTATGCACCATCGAGACCCGCAAAATCATCGGCAGCCTATGCATCGCCGCTATCATACATCCCGTTCTCCTCCTCTCCATCGTCTACTCCTTCCCAGCCGTCGCTCTTGTGTAAACGAGCTGCGCATTGGAATGAACGACCCGCTTGATAGACCCCTCTTTCTCGAGATGCGCGATGGCGCGGCGGGCGAGGGAGCCGTTGATCTTCATCCGGTCGATGAGGGTGGACGTGGTGATGACGCGGTAGGTCGGGACTTCCTTCATGATCTTGTCACTAATCACGACAAGATTAGCGTCGATGGTCAGTGGGAATCAGGTTGGTAAGGATGGGACGCACAAGATCGGCTTGTCGAGGACGACGGCGTTGTTGGACTTGTCCTTGACTTTTCCCTTGGACCACTTCTTCTTCTTACTACGGGCGGAGTCAGCACTGATGTTCTGGAACAGTAGCCTGATATTGTTCGAGCCAGACAGCGGATTTGAGCCAGCTTGAGAACACGAAGCGGATGACCAAGCTCTGATTAAAATCGAGACTCACCCGGCCTTCGAACCTGCCTGCGCGGCAGCGGCCTTCTGGGCTACACTCGGTCGTCAGCGATGCTCTCCTGCTCGCGAAAACGCGCAGACTCGCCCTTTGATTTGACTTGGGGCGGCATTTAATTCATAGACTGCGGTATGAATTGAGATTCTATAAGGGGAGGGAGTTTGAGTGAACAAGAGAATGCGCGGCGATCTATATACAAGCGATTTGGGAGTTTCCCGAACAAATATTCAAAAGAAAAGCAAAAAAGTCCGTCCCCTCGCAGTGTCGGCAAAATGTTACGGCGCTTGGTGTTAGGGTGCGAGCGTGGAGCGCCGCAGAAATGTCTACGTCCGTGAGGCGGAGGAGAGGCATGGTTGGGAGCACGCTCAGCCATTTTCGCCCGATCTGCGAAACGGCTTCGGTGACAAGTACCCGTTCCAGGTTGGATAGGCGAGAGAGAAGCTCGGCGTGCCTCGCCGAGAAGACGTCATAACACCGATCCCGCTGTGACTCCACAAGGGATTCGGGGAGAGTCCCGGGATAAGCGGGACAAGAACGTTGTCGGCAGCATCTCCAGCGGCGTCGTATGCAAGCGGAGCGCATTCAACGTACGAGAGGAGGCCGAAGTCCTCCGAGCCTCACAGGTAGTGTGGTGAGGCTGACGTCGATGCGTAGTCCGTTGTCGTCTGGTATCGAGGTGTGCCGAGCCCCGCTGATGCGAAAAGCCAATTCCTGCAGCTGTTGATCGAGCGAAGCCCATAGATGCTGGAGTTCCGAGGTATCGAGGGTCCTCTGAAGGTGGCGGAGATCTTGCTGGAAGCATATCCTGAGAAGAAGCAAGGCATGCTGGTACGGTAGCACTTCGAGTCTTGGCAGGACTCTGAGCAAATCATCGATTTTCCTCGCCAAGAAGCGCCCGCGCGACGCTGTTGGTCCGATGCACGTGCCAAGCATCTCCATCCCGTCCCTTCTGACATCTACGAGGCTGCGAATCGTGCTCTTTGTTGCGTTGAGTTGCATGGGAGCTGATTCGCGAGCCAGGAAGGTCTCGGTGCGGTCGAGGGTATTGGCGTCAGGGCCAAGGATGAAGACGTCGTCCAGATACGCGATGACCAGGTAGTCCGGAACAACCTCAAGGCTGAGATTGTTGAGCAGCGTTCGGATGCCAACGGAGAAGAGGAGTGGGCCGAGTGGGTCTCCTTGCCGGACGCCCTGGGATGATACTTATCTTACAGTATGTCGCTGGGCCCGTCCTGATTAACAAATCGGAAGGGTCCCCATATGCCCATCGCACTGCCCGATAAAGACCGGGCGCATACTTGCGGAGGCCCTTGGCGACTTCGCGGCGGTCGATGGTGTTGAAGGCGTTCTTGAAATCGAGGGAAGCGAGGTATTGATACTCCTCAAACAGTCCACCATCGAGCCCTTTCTGAATTGCCCACACCAGAGGTTCGACCCCGCCCTTGGACCCAACGCCAGATTGCGATGGCAGCAGGAAGTCAGGCTTAAAAGCATGGCGCAGAAGAGCCTTCGAGCAAAGCCGGTAAAATCGCTCTCCTACTGCAATGGGTCGAAGACCTCCATCTGCCTTCCGAAGGGGGGTAAGGCGGGCCGGGCAAAGGAGTTCTTAACCAGGAGCGATCCCTTGCGCGATGGTGGCAGTAAGAAGATGCAGAAAATCGCCAATCTCCTCTGACGAGATTACCAGCCTCAGCAGGGGGACCGTCCAGCCTGAGATACCAGGCGACGTGTCGATGTTGAAATCGCGGGCGATACCGCGAATGAATTCCAGAGTTGGAGGCGAGACATTGGTTGGTCCAGCGTCGTCTGGAAACGCCTCATCGGGCCCGTCTGGATGCTTGTCTAGCAGTTCCCGAACAATCTCATCGGTGCTCGCCACCGGACGGGCGGTAGCCCTGAGGGTGTTGGCAGCGGATCCGAGGCCTCCAATCTCGACTTGGCGGGTAGCCAGCGCGGGATCGCCCCGGATAACTCGCTCGGTAGTGTCAGGCGCGGGCCACGGGACATCAAGCCATATCGCCAGACGAGCTACCGCTGCCTTTGCGCCGGTGCAGTCTGGCTGCGAGTCCCACTTTGGGCAAGGCGAGGATGCCGAGCAAGGTCTCAGAAGAGGGGTCATCGGTATATGCCTTTGCTGCGCGGTTGGCAGCGTCAATGAAAGGCCTGCGGACGGATTCTGGAACGCCTTGATAGATGGTTGGAAGGAGGCTCAAATGCGGGATTGGATCCTTAGGGATGCCTGCTGTGGGCTGTATGACATGCTCGTCATGCGTTTCAGCGCCCCCCGCGGCAGCGGCGAACCTTGCCGAGCACCCGAAGCGACGATGCAGGACCGGTCCGTCATCATTCGCTTGCGGACGCCCGCAGTCACAAACCATCAGGCGGGCATGCTCGACATCCTCCAGCCGGAAGGAACGGTCGGGATGTCGATCCCTGATACGTGTACACTCCTGTTCCAGGACACGCAGGACAGGCGCCCGAAAAAGCTTGTCGCCTCGCCTTCCGCCTGGGCGCGGCGTACTTTGTTCGGCTCTTACAAGACCCCAGATGTAGAGGCAAACAGCGCTCAGCGCTCGTTCCGGAGCAAAGTTCCGCAATGCGGGTACAGGAAGAGCCCCAGCATGTTTGCGTCTTCAGGAAGGAATCGGTGAGAGCGGTGAACCTGTCGGACGTGGGCCAACATATCGCCGCAGGAGGCAATTAATTCATAGACTGCGGTATGAATTGGGGGAATTTGAGCGAACAAGCGGCGATCTGGGAGGCATTTATTTCGTAGACTGCGGGGGGAGGGAGTTTCTGCTTTAATTGATAACCTGCGGGGCCGCATTTGATTCATATACTGCGGTATGAATTGAGGGAGTTTGAGGGAACAAGCGGCGATCTATAACTATACAAGCGATTTGGGTTTCCCGAACAAACAGTCCGTGGAGCCTCGGGTAGTTTCGCCGAAAAACGCCGATCCGATGGCGGTTTGGATGGATCCTGGGGAAGACGATTTCCCCATTTCGCTGTTGCGACTCTTTCGCCATTCTCCTTCCAATCCGTAGTTTCGAGCTCTCGCCATGCCGTCGAAGCGCCATCGCTCTTCTTCCCCACCGGGAAGGCATGGGGCGGTAAATGTTTTCCCTCCTCCCGATGCTGCTTCGAGTCTTCAACGATTACAAAACGGTCTGGATGCCAGTGCGATCATACGGCATACGATCTCCGACCTCTTCCCCTATCAAGAACTATTAATGCGAATCCTCTCCTTCCTCACCCCGACTGAGCTCGCCCTCATGCAAGGGGTGAGCAAGTATTGGGCTAAGATGAGCCTCGATCCTCAGGTGAGCATTACCCTTTCCCTTGTCTACTTCTGCCCTTTGGCCGATCTTGTGTCAGGTGTACTGAACAATCTGGATTGGTGGTACTCGCAGCTCTGGAAACGGCTTTATCTATGTAAGTCGTATATCAACGCCGTCATTTTCCGGCAGCTGATGGACGCCGTAGCGAGATATCCGCATCCTCACCACTCGAGGTTGATCTACAAGTCCCAAGCATCGTCGACACCGTCGAGATCGCTGCGACCTATCGCCAGACTACCTTCGAGGGCCTTCCCGCCGCCTTCACCCACACGATCGGCTTCAGCTACGCCTATCGCGCATCCTGCACCCTCACCTGCTGGGCCCGGGCCGGATCCACCACGACTGCTGCAGGGTATCGGTCGCGCTAGACCTCTAGCTACGGACTCGTCGATTCCTACTGGAGAGGTCGGTTATGGTGTACGGAATGATGGCGTCGACTGGAAGATGATGTTTAGGCTTGGGACCAACTGGTTGGTGGTTGGTTGTTCCACGGATCAATCATGCTGATTTCGACGATTGCAGGTCCAATGGCAATGCCCTTTCTCAAACGACTATACCTCTCCCGCCCTCGCCTTCCCCATCGATATCGTCGAAGGTCGCGGCACCTCCCTCCCGATCCTTGCGTCCCCCACCGTACAGCGAACAGCATATCGCCCTCTTCCCATCTTTCATTTTCACTTCCAATCCTACCTCTCCGCTCGTGCACGTCCACCTCTCCTCCACATCCGTAACATCCGATCTATCTACTGCGGCTCATCTTGGAATCATCCCTCCGCCTCCTGGCTGGTCTTCACCTACACGGCCTGACAACGTCACCGCGATCTGCGCCGACCAATCGGTCGTGCTTCCCCAGGAGGATCCGGCAGATCCTACAGGCATCAATCCCGCCCTTCCTGCTCGTCTTGCTGTTTTCTACCAGTCGGGCGGGTTCGTCGTCCTTCGCGCTTGTCTTCTTCCGGGAGACCGCCCTCGAACAAGCTGGACCCGGGAGGCGGTCCATCCCGCTCTATCCCGACCTCGTTCAGCCCGAAGGCGAGCAACGATTTTCACACCGCTCGCCGGCGACCCGGTCGTCCTTGCTTCGATGCACTACCCGCTTCTGCTGACCTGCACCCTCGCATTTCACCTTTCTGTGTACACACTCTCTCCGCCTTCGAGCATTGGCGAGCCGCTCAGACCGAAACACCTCCAGACGATGCATTCAGACGTCTCATTCCATCCGGCGGCATTGACGCTCTTCCCGATGCAAGCTTTGATGGGCGACGAGTCGCCGACAAAGCCATCTACGTCGACAGAAGACGCATTGCGCCACTTCCGAGCCGCTCTCACTTACTGCACCCCGTTATACCCCTCGTCCTGGACCGTTGCTGTGCAGGAGTTTGGCGTCGACCTCCAATCCACACTGGATACGCAGCCTGCTACCGGTGACGTCTGGCGCAACGAGTGCTGGAATGTGGGTCGAGGGGACGAAGGGGCGTCCGATGACCGGCCTATCTGGCCTCGTAAGGTTCGCCCAATCGTCGGTGTCAAGGGCCATGCCGTTGGTGTCGGCATGGACGGCCGGTGGTGCGTTCTCGCCGGAGAGGATAATCAGATTCAAGTGTATTCGCTCCCTACACCGTCGCCCTCGCCTCCACCACGACCCGCACCGATCGTGCATTCGCAAACACTGCTCGCGCACTCTGCGGCAGTGACTTCGATCTCCTTGTCCGCTGGACGATGTGTCTCAGGCGGCCGAGATGGCAGAGTACTGATCTGGGAGCTAGACGATGACCTGTCTGATGATGAGGGCGATGGTCGCCTGGGTCGGACTGTGGGATATGTAGTTGTCCGTCAAGGGGGACGACGGACTGTCTGGCGAGGTGCAGCAGGTCCTGGCCGGGACGAGGACGAAGAAGATCTGCCCGATGCGACATTCGACGGTCTGCCTCATCCGCAATCGATCTCGTCAGCTGCGAGATCGCTCTTCCTACCCCGTCCGCCGGATCTGCCACACATCAACCCGATAGATGATAGGCCGCCTGCTATCCGGCAATTGGCATTTGACGAGGAGAAGATCGTCGGACTGGTTCGGACGGAGCGGGAGGTGCGGGGTACGAATGTACCGGAGGTGGGGGAGGTGATGAAGGTGTGGAGCTTTAATGGGTAACAGCACTCTGTCAACATCAATGTCGATCTGCATCAGCAGGATGAGATCATTTCATCGTCTCATTGTGGAGTTCTCACTCTAGCGCTACCCTTCATCAAAGGCTAGTCGAATTGCGACAAAGCTTAGCGGATCGTTCATCATGGTCTATCTATAACACTGTGTCTCATGCTCCCTCCTTCTCCGTAAAGAATTGCGCGAAACTAAGCATCGTCTTCCTCGTCTCTCCCTCCTCCCAGCTCTTCCTCATGATCTCCCGGACTCCCTCCACGTTCCGTCGGTATTCCTCGCCCTCTGGACCGCGCATCTGGCCCCAGCTCGCTCTCAATTCCTCCTGCATGGCCCTGGGCGTCGAGTCTACGTGTACCCCATTGCCTAGGGTGAGGTTATCGTTGGCCGAAGAGAGCTGGTATAGCTGAATACCGATCGTTCGGATCTGGGTGACTAGATGTTCATCAGTTCAGTCAAAAGACAAGCAGAGAGCACGGACAATGTGCGGCAAGGGCGGGCTGATCGGCTGCAAATGGTAAAGCGATGATGGGGACGCCAGTCACGATAGTCTCCGTCAAGCTTCCGACACCACAATGCGGGTATCAGGTGTGGCAAATCAATTTGGATCAGCTGTACGCACCAAGAACATCCCGACCGCTTCGTGTCTCAGCACTCGCACCTGTGGTGCCCAGTCGACCACTAGTCCCCTACCACTTCCTTGAATCCGCTTTTTCAGCGCCTCATCTATCTTACCGGTGGGACTGGCCGTTGCGAAGATGAATGGGACGGGCTGTTCGAGCTCGAGAAGGGAAATGATGATGGTGGGTGATCAGCTCGGGTCGCAGGGTAGGCCAAAAGCTGGTGCCAAAATTGGGTATCCGAGTCAAGCCCCACAAGCCGAAGAAGGAAGAGATTACGGACCTGATGTATGCTGAAGAGTTGGCCCCGTATTTTACTTGCGACTCGTCGAGGAACGCCATGATACGCTTCTCGTCCTCTCGCACAGCGTCGGACCTCTCCTGCTCTTCCGCGGCGTTCCATACGTCCTCGTTGAATTGCGGTCTGATACCGCCTCAGTACAGGCAAGAAGAACGAGGAGGAGACGAAGCTCACCCGACGCCGAACGGCGGGACACTCTGGATCTGGCTCACCCTCTCTAGCGACTCTCGATCCATCTCGGGCGTACTCAAGCAGATCGATCCGTCGGTATCACGCGATGCTTTCCAGATGAGATCTTGCACCATGCAGATCATTGGCGTGATCATACGGGATGTCGATTGCGGCGCTAAATTCGATAATCTTGTCAGAAGTGCTCAGCTTTTCGTGCTAGAGAGGACTGACTCCATTCGTCTAAGCCGGCCTGTCAGTGGGTACAGCAAAATCGGGCACGGGCCGACATACAGTCGTACATGGGCGGCAGATCAGGCCATTCCAGCAACCGATTATCCACGAAGCGGAACGCCTGACGCATATCAGCAGCATTCCAGCTCAGTCAAGACAAGTCTACCTTCCTCGCTGCGTCGACGTCTTCCATACCTGCCGCTTGATTCTCTTTCAACCGCTCGACGATCTTCTCCGTCGCGCCGAAGTCTTCGGTGCGATTGATGAAGCTGTTTGGCAATCAGGGATAATCCTCTGCAAAGGTACCAGAGACTTGCCGGTGCTGAGTCAGAGCCATCGTCGGGATGAGTTGGAGGACGGGAATTCTCGGGATACCAAACTCGGCAGTCTTCTCTCTCAAGGCGGAGCGCAAAAAGACATGGAACACCTTTACAAGGTCAGCGAGTTTTTCACGAAGCCTGAATACACCTACATCGCAGATGAACAAGCACGGCACCGGTGCGAACCTGTCCTCCCCTTTCCCGGAGAGCAATTCTTCTAAACTTGGGCCGATTCTTTCCTTGAACGCCTCGTTCTCTTGCACTACTCCGGCGTCCTGCGCCAGTCCGACCTCGACAGTCTTCACTCGAAGGCGACCCTCCAAGCGGGCCACCACACTCTTAGGCTGCAGCTGTATCTCCTGATCGAGACGAGAGGTGCATACGGAGGTGATGAGAATCGTGGCGACGAGCGAGGGGTGGAGGTTGAGGAGGTTGAGGGTGAGTTGGAGAGAGAGCCGGAGGTGGGAACGAGCGAATAGGGGAAGGAGGACGAGGTGGTTATTGTGTGTCGGCATTCCTTGATATTGAACAAACAGGGTCAGAGGGTGAGCCTGGCAACCTTGACAGATGAAATATGGTCGAGCAAGAGATTTGTATCCTGCACCAGGCCAGTTTAGTGCCGGAAAGCCGGGAGCGCGGTGAAGGACAACAGGTCAGATTCCGTTGTCGAATCGAGCGCAAAGGCCTGCTATTTTCCAGTTCCTGCCATGACGAAGGGAACCGGAAGGGATCCAAAAGAGACCCCGGGGATGCTTGCATGCCATGGCTCGTTGGATGAGCGGTCGAGACGATTGTATCGGTTATCGGTGATCGGGCTCAAAATATATGGAAACGTAATGACGTCATGCAGATGCAATTGGGGGGGAAAAGCACAGCTACATATCTGCTAATCCCCCCTTTCCTTTTTCCTAAATTGGACGCATGTTGATCTTGAAAGATACTTTCAAGGGGCCCACGTCGCCATACAACGATTCGGGACGATCCACATCGCCAACGGCCATGACTCAGCCTTCCATCGATGAAGTCGACGAGCTCATCAAGTATGGCCTGGGCCCACTTGCGGAAGACAAATATCCGCGAGTGTTCCAGGATCGAAAGCCTACCAAGGGATACTATGTGGCCCTCGCGCTCGTACTGTCGGTATGGATGATCACACCGCTTTCATGGTTCGCATCCCGTTCTCTTCGCTGCGAAAAGAGAGCTGATGACGCATGTAGTGCATATCTCATCTGGTTCGTTTTGCTTGCAAGGGGTATGACTGGCGCGGCGGGGTTGACGGGGACGATGTTCGCGGCGTACGCCTTGACCGAGGTGAGTTACGATGTTATTAGACAGGCAATCGACCAACTCGCTGAAACTCGCTCTAGGTCGTATTCGCGATATATACCCACTACCTGATTCGCTTCGTCCAGACCCCTGCTCCACCCTCTACCCTCCCCCTCGAAGTCCGCAACTCGCTCTTCCACCGTATCCTCAAGCTCGGCCTATCTTACCCTACTCCCCTTCGGCCACGCAACCCTTCAGGCGACCCGGATATCGAGCTGGAATGCAAACTATATGATCTGTACGAAACCGGCCAGGTTACGGCTTCGGAGCACTACCACCTGAAAGACCGGGAGTATGAGCAGATACAGGGTATGCAGTCCACTCGGAGAGTTGGAAAGATGACGGAGGAGGTTGCGGACGTCATCGAGGCGTTCGTGGAGGAAGAACCTGGGGAAAGGGAGGCCAGACTGAAGGAGCAGATCGAGAAAGATTTCGGAGAGATTGACGGGTTCGAAGACGGGGGGATCACCGGAAGGGATGGAAAGCTGGTAATGCTGCATCACATGGATCGAAGAGCTGTCGAGTTTCGGGAACGAATGCGAACTTGGTGCGTCAACTCAAACCGCTCACACCCTGGCTGATCGCAAACAGGTTCAACCACGCACCATGGGATTCACTTCGCCGACAGAACGTTCTCATTTGGCTCGCGTGGACTTGCTTCACCCTACCTCTTGAAGAGGCCATTGCGGACCCAAGATTGAATGAGTTCCTCTTCACATCGATGGAGAAGCTCGAAGCGCGTACGGGCACGAAGTTTCCGGATGGTTTCAACCCCGACCTCGAAGTTATGCGGTTCACCATTGATCCTGTCAACGTGAGTTAGACATCACCAGACCTCTTACAAACGCTGATACGGTTTCAAGGCGAAAGGCCGGCCTTTGTTGATATACGCGCTGACCAACGCCATCAATTGGATCCTTCGCGAGGTGGTGTACTCATATCAGGGAATGGGTTTCGTCCGTGCATCTTGCGAGCTGCTGTAGCTGGACTGACGCTCACGCAGTATCGGGATGGTGACGTCGAGTACCTCGTCCGAGTACCAAAGGGCTGGACGCCTGAGCAGGGCAAGACCCATCCAAACGCCATGCCCGTCGTTTACCTTCACGGTCTTGGCTTTGGCCTGGTGCGTCTCTTCCATCTCAGAATGCACGACCAGACACTAATGACTCCCTTGCCTAGCTGCAAAGCCATCTTCTCATCAAACACCTCATCAAATCCCTTCCCTCACATCCGCTCCTCATTCCACTCTCTCCTTACACCGCTCAAGCCTTCTTTCACGAGCGGTTTCTCCGTCCTTGGACCCGTCCTGAGCTGGTTGAGACGATGCAAAGGATCTGCATGAAGTGGGGCTTCTGGGAGCCAGCCGAGGGATATCGACCTGCTAAGGGAGGGGTGTCTTTGATGAGTCACTCGAACGGGAGCGTCGCGCATGGCTGGAGTGAGTGCCTTTCTCCAGGTCATCACCAAGCTGAATGCCGATAGTCTTGAAGGATTGTCCGAGCTTGGCCAAAAGGAATACGTTTGTAGATCCCGTCATCTTCCGCTTGTGGGAGGGAGGTGGGCTCGCTCATTGTTTCTTTGCTGTTGCTGATCTATATGTAGACGTTTGCCATTCTTTCCTGTATCGCAAACCGACCACTGTGCGTTCTCCAGCCACCATCATTCGATTTCAAGCTAATCAAGACTGTAGGCTCTCGAATTGCTGCTCTACTACTTCATAGCGGGTGAACTAGGAATCGCGCACTACATCTCTCGCGTGAGTCTTTCAGACATTGTTTCAATCCGTCCGCTGATGACGCAACCCCTAGCACTTTGACTGGGCCGACAACACCCTGTTCTTCGAAGAGATCCCCAACGCTCTCGATCCGAGCAGGACGGCGTTCTTCGTCGGGGGTAACGACATGGTCATCGACGCCATGAGAGTTCGGCAGTATCTTGAAGGCCGTGAGTCTCCGGCTCGTTGCTTGTCTCGAGACTGACAGCGGTAATCAGATGGTGTGAAGAGTGGCCTGCATTGGGATCCGAAAGCAGGTCATGGCGATGGTCTAGGCGGGTCCGCGAGAGACCGCGTCGTCATGTTTGTCGGCACAGGCTCGACACGTGGGTGGGAAGGCTGGCTGTCAAAGGGACGGAGGACACACTCGGCTGGAGAGGATGAGTGGCGTGAACGCAGGGCGGAGAGGACGTGGAGTAGCAGTCAGACGACGGAGGTTGGAGACGGGGGAGATGATAGCGATCAGACGAACGTGGAGGAACGGAAGAAGGATGTGTAGCGTTTTCCCTGGGGTTTCATGCTCGCGATAGACGGTAGAACTTACATGATAATTGAGATGACCATATAGGGGCTGATAGTGTTTATGACCATGCATTCTCATTTATAGTGGGTACTGAACAACCGGTCGCCCTGTCCACGATCAGCAATTTTTCTTCCACGTTTGGATAATGTCTCACCGCATCGCCGAGACCAGGTGAAATGTACCCCTTCTCCGTAAGGTGATCATCCACCGCGCCAATAAAGATCTGATCCTCATGAGCGCCAGCCTCGCTTCAAACCGAGAGGAAGCCCACCTCGACATCCGGAAACTCGTCCGCGAGGTGTTCGACACCCTGTCGGCTGCCGAGGACGGAGACCACTTTGATCTGGGATTGCTTGAGGCCCCAATCTGTAAGCATGCCGAGGGCGGCCACGGCGGTGCCCCCGGTCGCGATTAGGGCTGAGCCGATCCGTCAGCTGTGTGTCCGTGTTGCGTATGTGGGCGAACGGGGCGACGTTGACATGGGAAGTATGAAAGGGACTCACGGTCAAGCACGAACACCAGGTCGACCGTGACGTTCGTAGGCAGCTTCGAGTAGTACCTGTCCCCCAAATCAGCTTCTCTTCTTGATAATGGGACCATGACGAACTCTATAGCCTGGAGAGTGATCTTATCCCGAAACAGTCCCAAATGGAGCACACTCGCATCGGGAAACAGGTCGAGGGCAGCTAATCTAATCAACTCATCGTTATGACACACCCACCGCAGTGCAGGCAGGTGTGCTACGAACGCGCCAGCTCACCATCCGTCATTCCCAGTCCTGCGCGGAGGATGGGCGATAAGCCTATCCTAAGGGGGACGGTGTAGCCTGTGAAAGGTGCGATGGGGGATTGCAGCTGTCAGAACCCCGTTCGACCTCAGCCCAAGATTGGTTGGGAAGGTGGAGGGACGTACGTCTGGGACGGAAGCTAGGGGGAGGGTGCGAGAGGCTTCGAGCATTAGCATCGTGCTATTCTCTATCAGCTCGGTCATCCCCGCAGCTGCTTGTCATCGCGACAAGCTGTCGGGCAGAAAGTCGACGAGCTGAGGTGAGACCCACCCGATTCCGTTAATACCTTCGCGGAAGTCTTTGGTCGGGAGGTCATGGAGACGTAATTGGGTTAGCTTGGAGAGGAGGAGAGGGTGAGTGGAGATGTTGAGCTTGGGACCAGTGGGCAATGATGTGGACGACGACATGACGAGGAAATCGAATCGGGTCAGTAAAAGTGGAGAGAAGCCTTGAATCAAGCCATGAGAGGTGAGAACGAGGGCACGTCCGGACACGATAAGGAGGACACCTTCTTTCCGTCGGAAGCTAGGACTGAAGCTGAGAGTGGCATTTGGCGAAGTCGCAAGCGAATCTGTAGCGTATTCCAGTGCTCGAGAAATGTAGAGAAATATAGACACAATGATCAACGAGACTCTCGTACGTAGTAGCAGAATATAGATACAGTATATCTAGGCTGGAGGGGTCACCTTAGTCGGCTCCGCATGATCCGATACTACGCCACGTCCAAAACCCCTATCACCTTACTCCCTTCCTCATCATACTCCTCCCTCGTATCGCCACTCTCCCTAAACCTGGCTCCATCGTCCTAAATGTCTCTCCCCGAAGTCCCAAGCGAGACTTTCCTCGTCGAACTCAAATCGCCGGAACTCTCATCGTTGAGAATCGTCGCTATCCGCCCAATCCGGTTGTCACCATTAGGAGGATACGAATCCTGGCTGCGCCAATAGGTGAATCCCGGAGGAGAGGACAGCGCATCCAAAGGATTGTCAGGCGCCACTCCTCGAGCCCTGACAGCATCGCATGGGCCGGAGAGGGAAGCGATGAGTGTGATCGAGTAGACTTTGGAGATGAAGATGCTTGGGAAGTCGGACCATGATGTATTACTACGACGAGATTAGTGCTGTTCTGATGTACGCAAAGATTGCGAGCTCTCTAGTGAGGTGGCGTGCAACTGCGCCTTCTACAACTAGCACTCACGTTTTCAGGTATGTAGTGAGCGTCGCCACTTGAAGTGCCGTGACGACGGTCCCGCTCCGAAAGGCGACACGGATCAGAGCGCTAACAACCCGGTTCCTTCCACCTTCGTTCTTCTGCAAATTAGAAAGCATTGGATCAGCATCACTACTAGCATATCTTCCAGATCGGGCTGTCACGCACTTACGGCAGAGCGGAGCTCGAAGATGATGATACTGGACAGCAGCACGTCAGTGACCTGTTCGAGCGGATCATTATCGACAGGAAAACACGTTTCGGGGAGACGACTGACCGCTGACGCACTCAACCATATCGTAGCGATTGTGGGAAGTGTGCCATGAGGATTGAAGCCTCGATTCGCATATATACTGTCATGTCCTGGTCAATTGGTATCTCGATGGACCGCAGCTCGACTCACTAGCTCGGTAATCTCTGGAGTGGGGATCGTCAGCCTGAAGCATGTTCCTGCCGGATCGCTCACATCCAATGCGATAGCCGTCCCCAATCCACCTGCAAAACTGAGCGCTACTCGAGGCCAAGTATGCTTCCCAGCACAAGCCCTCGGATCCTATAACCTAATGCTTCTCGCTTAACTGGACTGCGTCCTATTCGGGCGGAAAGCAGGCACCGGTGCACGAGGAAGATTTGGACGGCTGTGCAGATGATTATGGACAGGACAGGCGAGAGGAGCTCCTCGGGCCGATTGCGGATGTTGAGGAACTGGGAGAATACCAGCGTGGAGGCATGAGACAGACAAGGAGAGACAGGTTGAGGAAGACGAGGAGCGCGAGCGAGAAAGACGGTCTTCACGAACGTAAGCGAGATCCGCCGCGTGATTGACCACGATCTTGATCATCCGGGAGCAATCGGACCCGGTTTGAGCGACGTTGAGGCAGAGTATACCCTGTCAAGCGTGATGAGCAGTGAAGCGATTGTCCCAGGCGGACAGGATCTACCAGTAGCTGCAAAAGGTTAGCTGGCCGATGCGAAGCGACTTGGAAGTGCTCTTACAAGAAGCTTGATTTTCCAGGGCTCGTGCGGGGAATTGTCAAGGTATGCGATCGTCTAAGAGTGCTTAGCATCGTCTCGCCATCCTCGTGTTCGAACTCACTTGGAATTACGGTAGATTTCGTAAGCATGTTGAGTGGGAAAGTGGAAGAGGCGATCTTACCATTAAAATCCCGCATCCGAACACGCTCAATAGGATGCCAATGACAATCGGTCCAAACTAGCATGATCAGCTCGAATCAATCACGACAAGCGGTAGTCACGATCTGAGAGTTGCTCGGAACCCCACCGGTCACTGCGAAGCTTGAGAGATCTTGGACCAACGTTGTGGGACCCATCTTCGAGTCAGATGACGACCAAGAGAATTGTATCAGAAAGGGGGACCAGTCAAAACAGATCGTCGGGAAGAATGCAAAGCCCGGAAAATCAAGCTTAATCTTTGATCCGTGTCGGCTACCGACTTTATGACCGAGTTTTTGCGTGTGCAAGTGCGACCTGATCATTGACAGACGACATCGCATGAGGGTCTACGGTCTACTCTATCCCTCTCCTTCCCATAATAATACGCCGAAGCCCACACAGATCATCCCGACCCCAATCAACGTCTGCAGATCCGGCACGTTCCCCAGCCACACCGCATCGATAATCGCCACGAGTCCGATCGTCAACAGGTTCGCAACCGAGGACGTAGTGGGTCCCCAAATACCGATTAGAACCATCAACCCGGCGTTCTATACCGTTATCAGCGGAAGTGTCAAGCTGGAAAAGCTGAACCCACGTAGAGAGCCCCTGCCCATGAGACCACCGCGAGCCCTCTACATATGCTGAATGATGGGATACGGAAGGCCTCCCATCCCAAGAGATCGAGGATGACGATGGGAACCCAGAGCATGATGAGCGTGGCGATGCCGATACAGCTAGTAAGGAAGTTCGCATGCAGCGCTACGGGCAGTGGCGGATAATCGGTCTTCTCGGGCGAGCTCAGATCGTTCCGTAAGGATGTATCGGAAAGCGGCGGAGACGGGGGGGTCCTGACCCGGAGAAGTGGAGTTGAAGAGGGCAGTCGATCGTGGACCGGCTTGTGAGGGGAGAGGGGGATGTCTTCGGGTCCCCGAGGTTTGGTGTATGGGCCGCGAGGTCGATCATCAATCGGTGGAGAAGAAGCACGAGACTCGGGAGGGGTCATTGTGGGATCAAAGGCGTCAGCATGCATTGGCAGAGCAGCGTAGTCGGCGGAGGGCGCAGCTGATTCGGAGGAGATCCCTCCGTGTCCCTCGGGAAGAGCCATCTTGTAGACCACCTCGTACAGGCCAAGGATCACAGCGCCTAGCAAATGAGCCATTTAATCAGCGGGGACAGCGGATAGAATCGTAGGAGGAGTACTCACCAAACATCATGACAGTATCCCCTAAGGCTCTGTTCCTCGGTCCACTTCTATCCTCCGTCGGCCCGCCAGACCCAGCGAAGGAAATGACGATGACTCCCGTGAAGGCCAGTACGATACTAGCCACCGTCTTCCGGCTGAGCGGCGTCTTGAGCAATATCATACTGAAAAAATACGCATGAAAAGACGAAGTCGCGTAGATCGCCGTAATGTCCATTGCCGAAGTAAACACCATGGCGACGAACCAGCTGAGTGCCGGTACCGAGATCAACAGTGTCAACCATCCGACCTTCATACTCCATTTCAAGCCGATCTCCTTCCATCCCGAATGACCATGCCCCCCGACTTGCGCCGCGATGACATGCCGGATTCCATCGAGGTAGGTCGCGATGGTTTGTTTGCGAAACAGGTAAAGGACGGCCAAGTGGAGAGGAAAGACAAGAGAGAAGGTGATGTGGGTGAGGAGGAATGTAAAGTAGGGTTGATTGTAATCGAGGTCGGCTGTGATATGATGGGCTACTTCGGTCTGAGCAGCTGAAGCGATGACTATGCCAGCGAGGATCAAGAGGGGGATGAGGAGTCGGTGAATGGCTTTCGGGGACGGTGTGAAGGAAGCGAGGGAGGTGATTGAGGCGAAGGAGGCGAGAGAGGGATGACAAGAGTGAGCTGGTAGGGCGGGTTTGGGGACCATGGTGGATGAGGGGCTATCGAAGGGATGTTGTTGAGAGGAGCATTTGCGTTTGATGTTGAAGAGGCTTGATGGGGACTTTTGATAGAAGCGCTCGATCTATTCTCCAATGACGACCGCCTCCTCTAGGAGTCAGCCGGACATCATCAAAGAGACATCGGTAGTAAGTTGACATCGTGCTGAAACATCCAACGCTCTTGATTGCCGGTCCGGAGGCAAGGCGGTTTTATACCAGTAGGCTCGCTACTGTTTTCGCCGCAGAGGATTTCATGTATGCACCCTGTCAGGCTGGAGTCTAGCTATCTACTTGACATCCACCTCATGTACTCATGCTTGGAATTCCCCCGTCCCGTAGAGACCGGTAGTCTAGAAGTCGCCGCCGCCCATATCTCCACCACCATCATCACCGCCTCCATAATCACCACCACCGCCATTTCCACCCCCATTGTTGTCCTGGCCTTGATCATTTCCTTGGTCATAGGATTGTTGCTCGTTCTGCGGCGACAATGAGAATCAGCTCCGTGGAAGCGCTGCGAGAACCGGCTTACGTTCTGCATCATATCGCCGATCAGCATGCCTCCGAGCAGACCTCCTCCGAGTCCGAGCGCCGCCTATAACAGAACGCACCATTAGCAAACCACGTCGCACGAAGCAGAGACCTAGGACACACCCCTCCGCCGGCACCAAGCCCACCCCCTCGCCTTTGCGGCTGCTGCTGGTACATCGGCTGCTGTTGATACCCGCCACCACCATACTGCTGCGGGTACCCCTGCTCTGGATACCCGCCATACTGCTGCTGAGGTTGTCCACCGTACTGTGGCTGTCCATAACCTCCGCCATACTGCTGTTGGCCATAGCCTTGCGGCTGGTTGATTTTGCTCGTCAATTTGCTAAGTAGACCGCCGAGACCACGCTTGCCGTCCTGGCCCTGCGATTGCATCGGCGGTGTTGGAGTATTATAGCTCGGCGAGTGTGACGACTGCGCGGTGTAGTACGATGATGCTTGCCCCGATCTATCGGTGACGGGACTGACGGGAGCGGGCGATCTGCCGGGAGGCGGTGGGCCAGGGGGAGGGGCATATGTCTCTTGGTCGTTCGCGGGGCTACGAGTGATGAGTCTCAGCACCATATCAAGAATGCTCTCGTGGGGCACAGAGCATTTCACGAGTGGCTGCAGTTGACTCACTGCGTCCACTGGCTCTTGGGTCCGCCAGGAGCTCCCTTGTTCACGTAAAACCAAGCCTTGTGTTCCTCGTTGAACCTGGAACGCCGTTAGCGATCGCGCTTGATATGACCCCAGGGAGCTGCAATGATCGACTTCGGTAGGGGAGGACACTGAAGATAACCCGGTGCTCACTGCTGAGTCCAACCTGAGGGCAAGCTTCTCGTGTCTGGATTGGTCACCATCGTGGTCTGACTTCCCTTTGTCCTGTACCGATCGAAAGTTGGTATGAGTTGAGCTAGGCGTTCGATCTATTGTATCCAGAGACGATCCAGGCGTAATGTCTTACTGATTGCAACCTCCATTCGGGTTGTTCACATGGCTCAAAATGGGGCGGCGCAGTTTTTGCATCGTGGGAGACCAGTATCCTGACCACGTGGAGAAGTGGGGTCGGCGATCGAGATTCCAACAAATCCCCTACTACTAATATTCTCTTCCGCACATTTCGTAAAGTGGGACAATAGGTGCATTTCAATGAGCTCTCATCCCTCTTATTACCCTCGAGCAAACCACCACCCCGCGTCTTCCTCTTCAGGCGGTAACTCCAACTCCGGGGTCCAAACTTCGTCGAGCGGAAGGATGGCGCTCATCGCATCAACAATCGGCGGTGCCGGATATGCGTTCAATAACGGGGACGACAAGGATACTGGGAATGGCTTTGAGGTGTGTACCCCCTCGTCTCCCTCTCAGACGAATCTAGCTGATCGCGAGCAGTTTACGAGACGCAAACGATGGCCCCATTTGTTGCTGCAGGAATTGGTCGGATCCGCGCTGTTCTGCTTGAAGCCCATCGCCCTGCAACGAGATAGCATAGCGGAGAACGGGAGTGGACCGGGATGGGGATGGAAGATAATTTTCGTCTCTCCCTCGGTCGGCGACATGCTTGGCCAGAAAGCTTCCGACCTCGAGAACCGAGAGTTCTTTGACCTTGTCTTCGCTCCGGACCATCCTCAACTCCAGACTCTCTTCTCCGCCCTCATCTCCCCCCACGCACCCCTCACTCACCAGCCCAACTCAAACTCCACCAATACGACCAGCTCCTCCGACGACCCGAATACTTCCGTCATGCCATCTAGTACCGGTCGAAGCCATACCGCCTATGTCCGGATGCTGCCTTCGGATGTTGAGCCGGGAAAGGATAAGGGTCCAGTTGTTTGGGAACTGAGAGCGCATGCAACGGGTCTGGATGGGGGAAGTGCGAATGGTGCGGGATCGTTCGGGTTGGCGGGTTCTGGGACGGTGGTGCCTCGGGGTAGCGGGGATACGGGGAATGCGAAGGGACGGGCTGTTTGGGTTATGGGTAGGAAGATTGGAGAGGGAATTGGTGAAGGGGAAGGGAATGGCCAATCGTGAGTGCAGTCTTGAGCTGGGTAGATCTCCCCGACACCCACGACAGGACGTAGACTTTGCTGACTGTCCTAGCCTGGACGCCTTCCTCGAGCTGAAGTTGGAGAACGAGCGACTCCGCGAAGAGCTCCGAGAACTCCATCTCGACATGGACGAGTACGAAGAGCTTCGTGCGCCTCTCGCTTCATCCTGCCGACAGCCATACTGATGTGATATAGAAATGCGGAGCAACGAGCCCCCACCGCGCCTTCCCCAGACCTATCACCCCGACCTCTCCTCCGACGACCCCGATTCCTCATCCGCATCCACATCCTCCGCATCCTCCTCATCCCCACCCCTACCCTACCTCACCAACGTCAAACCCGACATCTCGCGGCCTAAACCTGCCAAACCCGGTAGACCGCCCAAGGACCCAGCGGCGAGGGAGAAGAAGAGGCTCAAGAAGGCTTCCATGGGGGCTGCGGGTGGGGAAAGGGAGGGATTGCATGTTTGTGTGACTTGTGGGAGGACGGATAGTCCGGAATGGAGGAAGGGGCCGTTGGGACCGAAGACTTTGTGTAATGTGATATTCAAGACGCTTGCGGATCTCTGCCGCTGGAGCCAGCAGAGATGTGACGGGGCTAATGATCTCGTAGGCTTGTGGGCTGAGATGGGCGAAACGGAATTCGACTCAGCCGACGCGGAAGGAGCGCAAAGCAGCAGCAGAGAAGAAGGGGCAATAGGCCAGCTTTTATCGTCCAGCAATGCATGTATCATAGTCTTGCCTACCCCGCCACGACCGCTCCTCGAGACCAATCTCCCAATCGCGGCCCCTCGTGGTACCCCCTCTTCCGCTTTCCGCCAAACCCGTCTACCGCCATACCAGGTAGCAGCTCGTCCACGTCTAGACCGACCAGAGCAGCGATCTCTGCTTCCGCTTCGTCCAAAGCATTTCGGTGCCTTCCCGCTCGTGCAAGCGAGTCGGCACAAAGGGCATCATAGTCTTCACGCAGAAGCTCGGGGCCGCCGGTCTTCAATGCCCTGGAGAGTCGTCAGGATATAAGTTTTTAGTTTGAGTCCGGACAATGTGCTTGAGTCCCGGCCATATCACTTCCACTCACCCCGCAAGCGACCCTCCTACCCAGCTCACCAAGCTCGGAACCCATTTCGGCGCCTTGCCTCCTGCTGAATTGTCATCGCCATCCAGAGGCGCGGGATCATTCAGGATTGCGACCTTTCCCGCGAGTCCATGCAGAGCTCTGTATGGCTCGCTATGCCGTCTTCGCCAGGCTTTCGTCTCGGCCTGACGTGCAGCGGGTGTTTTTAGACGTGCTGTGATCTCTGGTATGGTCGTGGGCGATGGTTGCAATAGATGGAGAAGGGAACTACGGAGTCGAGGTATGAAGCCTGGTAAGGAAGCAGTACCGCCGACAACGAGGATCGAGGAGGCGAGAGGAACGCGCAGGTCGACGGGTAGCTAGCAGTCAATCTGTCAGGTACGATTTCTGGTGCTCCGCAAGTCTCGCTTTGAACGAGTGAGGGAATTATGCAATATTCACCTTGATCAAACATCCCAGGATCGCATCGGGCAGCCCAAACCCCTCGCCAAAGTCGCTGTCCTCGAAGAATACTTCAGCAGCTCGTTCCCGTATCCAGCCTGGCACGATGAGGGTCACGAAGCCGAGGCCCCGTGATACACCAGGTTGAGGCGGGACGTTGACGCTGAGATCTGTTGCTTTTGACGATCCGGCAAACCGACGATATAGCGATCTCATGATCCGAGTGTCCTCCGATTCCGTTTCTTGGCTCGAGGGGTCGTCATCGTCCATCACTGTGTCTCCACCTTCGCCTTGCACGGTCCCACCGACGAAAGCACCCTGTGTCAGGACTCGCTCGATAACTCGATCAGTGAGTATCGATAGAGGTACGGGTGACATCGGTTTTCGGTCATTGATCGAGCCGAGAGAGGATGGTGGAGTGATGTACGTCCCATAGTGGTGTAGCAGAGAGCGCAAGCGAGAGTGGATGGTCCGACCAGCGCACCGAGCAGTGTGTGCGAGGTGATACAGAGGTCGTGAGTAATACACCTGGAAGCACATTGTCAGTTCTACATTTCACAAGGAGTGGCAGTGACAAACAGGCGTAATGGTGGTTTCTAGCCATCCACAGTCGACGACTAGACCGGTCACTCGACCGCCAGCGGCCAATGCCAGAAGGCTCGAGGGGGTGAACGAGATTGAAGGCACCTTGTGGATGATCATCAGTTCCTAGATAGGCGGTCCAATTTGATAAGATTTGCTTACTCTGAGAATGTCGAAGAGCACTCGAGCTATATGCGCCTTGACGAACGTCGGCAGGAAGGCGTTCTCGATGACGATGACCTTCCGTGCCTTTGGGTCCGTCATCAACTGCCTGGCATGATATCAGCAGGTCTTCGGACGCATATTTGCAGCTTGAGCTAGCTACGCCATCTGGGTGATGCGACCTACTTGACAAAGGTCTCCTTCAGCCTCTTCAACAGTCTCACCCCGACCAGCCTATTTCCCTCCTCCCGGTCTCCCCTGACACCCTGTACTCGGCCCAGATCGGGCTCCCACATTTCCGCTCCGGTCGTGTCGGGATCATCTTGTGCCCAAAAGACGGCGCGAGGGTCGGGTTCACCGGAGAAGCCGACTTTCCATATCCTTGAGCCTGGACTGAGAGATATGAACGGAGCTCCAGGAGCGATGAGGTGTATATGTATAACGATGCGAAGTGAAATGCTTACTCGATGACGATGCGGTCCTCGATACCGTAGAGGGAATGCCGACGAGAGCTCTGAAGACACAGTGTGAGCGATTGGCCTGCAGTAAAGCCGGAAAGCTTTCTTTATGGACGATTTGCCGCTCACATATGCAGGTGAAGCAACAGCAGTTCTCGCTCGGCTAGGTCCAGCCTCGGCCGAAGCAGAAAATGTCGTCCGCTTGACTGGAGTGGTCACAGCGGCCGAAGCAGTCTCGCTAGTCGTCGCCATGAAGGGTCACGTCATTCAGCCTCGAACGGCTAAAACGATGTTGGGACTTTCAAGAAGCTGAGTTCTTGCAGAGTGATAAGTTAGTAATCTTTGAAACATAGCTCAGTCACGTGACCGAGGCCAGAATTTTGAGTGCAACCATTTCTGCAATCTCGAGCAAAGATACCAATATGGGGGCATCGAGGTCAAGCTACCACGAGTTTCGGATGCTTCTACCAGAATGAAGAAAGCTCCAGTACCTCTGGACGGCTCCAGGAAGGTATCGTCCTCTGCCGGTCCGAGCAAACCGAAGCCTTCAACCGCTCCTCGACCCGCTCCTTCCTTCCTCTCGGCACTGAAGGACGAGGAGACGGACTTCCCCCGTGGTGGAGGATCTTCTTTGACTCCTTTCGAGCTACGGCAGGTCCAAGCGGAAGGGCGAAGAGAGGCGGATGCTGAAACTGCAGCAGAGGTGAGCTGGGCTGAAGCTGGGTCGAGGGGCCGGAGAGCTGACGCATAATGAAGGCGAAAGCTGGAGGTGGAAAGCGGCCGAAGCGATCACTGAGTGAGAGAGAGGCGAAGCGAGTGAAGAAGAATCAGGTGGCCGAGCCTACGAAGGAGAGAGACAAGGATACTATACGTGGGTAGGCCGGTTATAGCTGAGTTTAGTTCTGACGACCTTGAGCAGGAGTAGAGGAGCTCAATTACAAGGTGATCTTCGTCTGATCTTGAGAAGTCCGTTGTCTGATCATGGACTCAGCGCCTCTTGACAGGAACTCATCTCCTCACCCGCATCCACACCGTCCTCCCCCTCCACCTCATCCTGTCCCTGCCAAATCACTTGCTCGCCCATGTGCCCATCACGGAGATCTCCACGTCGCTCACTACTTTTCTATCCGCGGAGGAGGAGGACGAATCCAGCTCGGACGTCGAGTCCGAGAAAGACGAGGACACCTCGGCACCGGACCTCGCGACACTGTTCCAGCCGGGACAATATTTTCCTGCGAAGGTGCTGAATCTCTACCCGACCGCCAGCCCATCCTTCATCTCCCAGTACCCTGTGACGGAAACGAACAGACTTGCGGCGAGGGTGGAGATGACGCTTGTGCCAGAGAAGGTGAATTCTGAAGTAGCGAAGGCGGAGTTGGAGAAGGGGTACCCCTTGACAGGGGAGGTCCGATCTGAGGAGGACAAGGGATGGCGGATAGGGCTGGGTCTGAATGCGGATGAAGGGATGGCGGGTGTGGAGGGCTGGATAGGCTTGACGGACGTGAAGGAATCCACTGCTTGTCTGTCGTTCCCACTTCGATCCTGACCCCGCTCATCACGAACAGCTAAGACCCTGATTGTCGGCCAGCTGGTCTCCGCCACCATTTCCTCACTTAGCGCAGGCGGCCGAGTCGTCAACCTTTCCCTTGATCCCCGCAACCTTGCCCGCACCCAGATCACCGAAGCCTCGACCGTGGGGTCCATCCTTCCCGGTCACCTAGTCACTGCACTGGTGACTGCCGTGGTGCCGAGTGGGCTGAACGTGCAGGTTTGCGCGTTCTACGACGGGACCATCGACCTCGCGCATCTGGGTCTGGCTGGTTCGGATATAGATGACAAGTACAAAGTCGGGAAAAAAGTAATTCTTTAGTATAACATCGACTATTGAGTTGTGCTGATCGCATTGCAGATCCGAGCTAGAGTCATCTACGACAGTCTCGCCACCACACCACGCCGCTTCGCTTGCTCGGTTCTCCCTCATATTCTGTCCTTATCGAGCCCGACACTGCCCGACCAAACCACGCCTATTGAGCAAGGCATCCCAATCGGCAAGCTGTTATCAAGCGTCACTGTTTCAAGGGTCATTCCGGAGTGGGGAGTCATGTGCCGTACAGATGATGGTCTCGAGGGTTTCGCTCACGTGAGCTCCTCAGCATCATCTGACTGCGATCTGATAGGACCTGTGTTCAGATCAGCCACATCTCGGATGACCGCATCAATGCCCTACCTTCGGGGACTAGCCAATACAGAGCCGGAACCCTGCATCGAGCCCGAGTCATCGGCCACTCTCCCCTCGACGGCGTCCTCTTACTCAGCTTCGAGCAAAAGGTGCTGGACCAGGTATTTATGCAGGTTGATGAGCTCCAAGTGGGACAAGTCATGAAAGTCGGTCTCGGTACTCCTCCGCATTTCACCGAGTTGACAATCAATCAGGGTACCATCCACCGACTTACCGACAAAGCCCTCTTCGTCAATATCCACGGCAATGTCGACGGCGTAGTGTGGGCATTGCATTACGCCGACATCCGACTCAAGCACCCCGAGAAACGCTTCAAGGTCGGAGCGACAGTCCGATGTCGTGTCTTTGCGCTTGATCCCGCTCGCGGACGCGTTGTCCTCACCATGAAGCGAAGTCTCGTGGACTCGACACTGGAAGTACCGAAGACCTTCGCTGATGTGGCTGGCGGACAGATCATGCCTGCCGTCGTCTCCAAGATCCTGGACAAGGGTTGCATCGTGGATATCTTCGGTGGGATGAGAGCTTTCGTGCCGCAGTCAGAGGCGAGGTGAGTCATTTCCTTACGGACTTGGCAGAGCTGATCATTTTCTTAGTCAAAAGTTCATGACAGACCTTACCGAGATCTTTTTCGTCGGCAAATCCTTGAACGTGCGGATCACCGACGTCGACCCGACGTCAGAGAAGATTGTGGCTTCCGTCCGGCAAGCTCTGCCAACAGCTCTAGCCGCGGAAAAGCTCGAAGTCGGACAAGCTGTCAGCGGCATCGCGTCGCAAATCCATGCCGAGCAGGTCGTAGTGACCCTCGAGCCGAGCCAGATCACCGCATTACTATCACTCAGCAGTCTTTCCAACCACCGACATATGGGAGTCGACGATTTACGAGCGAGCTTGAAGACAGGCGACAAGCTTGAGGATCTGGTTGTTATCTCCAAAAACGCTACCTCTGGACTGGTGATCGTCGCAAATAAGCGAATCATCAAGACGGTTTCCGGCATCTCGACATCAGCCAAATCTTTCGATACCGTACAGCGGGGCCAGATCGTCCCGGGACGAGTAATCTCCCATATACCGCAAGGAACGATGGTTCAGCTTCCCAACAGCCTACGAGGCCGAGTGCATCCCTGTGACGCGTCAGACGATCTCTCGGTCATAGCCGCTGGCAAAGGTCCACTGAATGTCGACGACAACATCATGTGCTACGTCTTGAAGTCGAACCCGTCTACCCGGATCATCGATCTGTCGACCAGGCAATCTCGGACGCAACCTGACAAGGCATCCGAGGTCCTGGATAAGGAGATCGACAATATCTCGGATCTGACGGAGGGTCAGGCGGTGAGGGGTCTGGTCAAGAATGTGTCCAATCATGGGGTCTTTGTCGCTCTTGGCAGGGCTGTGACCGCGAGGATCATGATCAAAGAGCTCTTTGACGATGTGAGCTTTTCTCGCCGTCGGAGTGGGGATATGCTGATATGCGGGCAGTATGTGAAGGACTGGCAATCTAGATTTGAGGTCAATCAGCTCGTCTCGGGTAAGATCTTGAAGTAAGCTTGGCACATCAGCGGGGGTAAAGATGCTGATACTTTGGACCAGGGTCGATGAGGATCGAAAACTGGTGGAGATGACCCTTCGGAAGAACCCGCCGACAAAGGGCTCGAAGCAGGTCGTCAAGATGGCTCTTGGCGATTTCGAAGAGGGGCAGAAGGTGGTCGCTACTGTAAAGAAGGTAAGAGTCATTGTTCGCTTGCATGCCGGGGGGCTTGACGGCTAGGTCAGGTCGAAACCTACGGCATGTTCCTCCGCATCGATGGCACCGATGTCACTGGGCTATGTCACCGATCGGAGGTGTGTATACTTACCTACTCAAGGTAATAGGCTGATCTCATATAGATCTCCGATGACAAGAAACGAGATGTCTCGCAAGCCCTCAAGGGTTTCAGGGAGGGCGATCAGGTCAAGGCTGCGATAGTCTCGATTGACAAGGAGAAGGGACGGTTCAATTTCGGTATCAAGGCGAGCTACTTCACAGAGGAATTTGGGGGTGAAGAGGGAGAAGTCCAGGATGGAGAGAGCGCGGACGGACAGCTGGATGAGGTTGCTGACATGGGAAGCGAGAGTGGAGAGGATGGCGGAATGGACAAGGACGGCGACGGGAAAGAAGATGACGATACGGGCGTAGATGACGATATGGAAGGAGTTGATGAACAAGACGTCAGTGGGGTAAACGAGGAAGATGGCGACGAGGACGAGGTCATCGGGCAGGACGGGAACGAGGCTCTCAAGGACAGGGATGGCGCAGCCGAGGAAGAAGGTGAGGATGAGGTCATGGTGAGCTGAATTTGCAGAAGCTGTCTTGCATACGCTGAAGATCTTGCAGCTGAAGATTAGCGAGCGTCCTTCAAGACCTATAGGAATGTTGCCAACCAAAAAATCGGGTGACTCTGCACCAGTCTCAGGGTTGACTGTTTCAGGCGGATTCGACTGGTCCGGCATGGGACCCGCGGCGGACGCCGAGTCGTCAGGCACATCATTTGACGAGGACGAATCTGCGCCCGTCGTCAACGGATCGGCCAAATTTAAAAGGAAGAGGCGGGCACTGGACGACCTCACCGCTACCGCCCCCGATGATCGTCCGGAGTCAGTCACCGGTTTCGAGCGCGCTCTTCTCGCCTCACCAAACTCGTCCTTCCTGTGGATCCAGTACATGTCTTTCCAGCTACAGCTGCACGAGGTAGACAAAGCTCGACGAATCGGTCGGCAGGCACTCGAGAAGATCGCTTATCGGGAAGAAGAGGAGAAGCTGAATGTCTGGATGGCGCTGGTGAATCTCGAGCTTGGATTCGGGACTGAGGAGAGCGCGGAGGCGGTGTTCAAGGATGCGGCGCAGTTTAATGATGCGCGTATTGTGCATCTTCGGTATGCGGAGGCTTTGCAGGCTGCAGGTAGGGAGGAGGTGAGCGATCGGTCAGATGTGCCTATGGGTTCCTTTGCTGATGCTTCTAGGCTGTTGAGGAGCTGTATAAGAAGATAGTGAAGAAGTTCTCCGAGCATCCCGAATCATGGACCCGCTTCTCCGACTTCTATCTGAAGAAAGGAGATGCAGATTCGGCGAGAGAGCTTCTGCCGCGGTGCATGAAGAGCCTCGGCAAAACTAAACGTGAGTCTTCTCCTGATGTATAAGCGAGTTGCTGCTCAACCGATTATGGCCAGACGTCGAGACGATCGAGAAAATGGCGGTGCTCGAATTCAAGCATGGCGATGCGGAGCGCGGCAAGACGCTATTCGAGGGACTCGTTGACCGGTATCCGAGAAGGCTAGATCTGTGGTCGGTGTACATTGATCAGCTGGCAAAAGCGGATGACATTCAGGGTGCAAGGTTAGATCATCTCGCTCTGCCTCTACAGTCCAGGCTGACCTTGGCAATCAGAGGCATCTTCGACCGGGTCTTGAGCCACAAGCTCACGAGGAAGAAAGCGAAGTATGTGGACTGGTTCTCGTTGCGTAAATCCGCTGACGGTTGATCAGATTCGTCTTCAAGAAATGGCTCGCTATCGAAACTCGCATTGGTGATATGGCAGGACAGGAGAAGGCGAAGGAGAGGGCGCGGAAGTGGGTGATGGCGAATGCAAAGCCGGCAGAGGACGTGGAGGAGGACGAAGACTAGCTCATAGCTTGAATCTTCCTGTTCTATGCGGACCCAAGCATCACACATTTTGCTCGGGCCGGTCCCTACGCTGAAGTCCTCGCTGTCGGACCGGACTTCTACGGGTCCGGAACGCGTTTCATGCCCCGTACGTCGATTTTGTGTCGGACCTTCTGAATGCACGCTCGCCCATCATTCTGGAATGTTCTCTTTGGGCTGACCTCCAAGCCATGCTGGACTCGTCAAGCCACTATGAATCCCTCTTCCATGCCGCTTCCGTCGACCTCCTCATCCCCGAAATCTCGAGATTCCCCTCGCAACCCTCGGAAGATGTCGAGAGCTGGTGGACCGAGGTGGAGAGGGTCAAAACTCGCACGATCGCATTCCTCGGTACATCGGTTCTGGCTCAATGTCCTTCAACCCTGCTGAAGATGGTCTGCAGATGAGAAATTATTCTACCTCGTCGCCTTGGACTTGCCGGACAACGTGCTCACCGACCTTCCCTGGACGCCGGCGTTCGATGTCAAGGATCCACCTTCAGAACTCCTACGTTTCCTCGGCCGGTTGCAGGCATGTCATTGCACCAATCAGCCGGTTCGGAGCTGATGCGGGTGCACTGGCAGTTGACTTTGACCGCCTCCTTCGTCCCTCCACTTCCACCTCTCGAATCTCGTGGACCACCGGCCCTTCAACTCACGGAGATAAGTTCCGATGGCGCGTCGACTCCCACTGGACTATCCCTCGCTCCTCCTCGGACACCATATGCGTCCTCGACTCCGGATGGCGAAGCGCACCTTCCGCCTATCACGCCGAACCCCTTTCCGGGGATGCCGGAGGGGGAGGAACAATATGCGAAGGCTGAGGGATTAGTCGTGTGGGAGGGAGCGGTTGCGGAGATTGATAAGACGCAGGGAGGCCGAATGGAATTCAGGCGAGATACTGGGTGGGAGGTGGTTTGGCGAGGAGAGGTGCCGATTGGTGAGCTCTTCATACGAGACTATCACAGCTGATGACCAAAAAATAGCGTATGTTCAGACACAGGTGCAGAATCCACTTCTCTCCCTCACAGCGTCAGTCACGCTCCGCGAACAGCCGGGCCATGTCAGGACACATTGTAAAGGTGGTCTGAGCTTGGATGCAGCGTCAATTCGCAGCGGGACCGAAACGGTTCGGACGGATGGGACGGAGTACGACGGTCATGACGACAGTGAGGAGGACGACTTGGCTGGGATGGAGGTGATTGACCTACTCGGCGGACTAGCCGGTGGTACGCTTGCCAAGCTGATTATGTCACAGCTCATGGCATTGCAGGAGACGAGACAATGCCAGCGACCCGCTTAGCTCCGTCGATACGGCAAGACCTCTCCCTCGTTCAGCCTAGCCCCACGTCATCCGCCCCAAGGACCGCTGTCACCCTTACCTCCGCTCTTTCTCTCGTGACTCCCTCAACCGCTGGCCCTTCACGAGAACGCTCGCATCTGCCGTCCTCATTCTTGCCGCCGGCTGCACTCACGACCCTTCGCAAATCCTATCGCCGAGTCCTCTCACTATCTTCCGGTCTTCGGGTCCGGATGCGGACTCTCTTCCTGCCTCAGCTCCTTCCCGTTCGCGATCCCGACGAGTCACCTTCTCTGGGCGAGTCTGGCGGAGCTGACGGGGAACGCCGAATCGTTCTCTGCGTGGAGATCGAGAACCCCTCAGAAGGCGTCCAAATCGACGGCTTCGAGATCGAAGGCGTCACCGTCGATGTTGGAGGGAAAGGAGCGAAAGCTACGGCGGAGCTAGTCTGTCAGCCCGAGCAGAAGAATGGAGTCTTTCCGCTCAGGCTGAGGCCCGTGGAGCAGTACAATCTCCTCTATGCGGTCAATATCTCATCTTCCCCGGATGCGACTGGCAAGGGGGACGAACAGAGACCCATTGCCATCACGGTGATTGGACGACCGTATATTGGCGAGACATATCCCACCTCGACCTTCCATTCGCGATGGAACTGTACTCTCGACCTATCCTTCTACGCGTCACTCTTTGCCCCGCCAACTGCACCGCCACAGGTCCGAAATAGCCTGACAAAACCGATCACCTCACCGACCGCGGTCGTAGCTGGAGACAAGCGTTACTCGCTTGCGAGCCTCAATTCCGACCGATCCAATCCCCACCGTGCACCTCTACGACCCGTCGTCTCCAGTGGCGTGAATGGCCGAGTGCCGTCGTGCCGAGGTCCCCAACAACCGATATCCGATCCGTCGTCCGGTCTGCTCGTATCTGTCAAGCTTCTTCCCCCATCCCCTGAAGGAAGGAGCACCGTACGCGTGCTAGAGCCATTCTCCGTCGAGGTATTTGTGCATAATCGGACGGACGAGGTGAGGCGTTTCAAACTGTCGCTACCTGGACGAGACGGTGGTGCAGGTAAGGTCAGGGAGGCATCGCAGAAGCGAAGACGGAGAAGGGCGGATGAGCCTGCTTGGGGAGCTGATGATCCAGGTGAGTGATCCTACTTGAATAAGAATCACCTGACGAGATGGCGTTAGTGCTACGTCAGATGCTGCTCCATCACCTGTCCTCCGCTCCTGCGCTTGTACCCCTCGAGAACGACTTGCGATGCGGCCCGCTTCTTCCAGGCGGAAGCTTGTCTTCGCGTATACGCTTCCTTGCTCTGAGAGAGGGCGTGCATAAGCTGGAGAAGCTGCGGATCACGGGTCAAGGCGATGACTTTGACTTCGTCATGAGGTGGGTTCCTCTCCTCCGAGTTTCTGAGACTGCAAGAGGGACTGACAGGAATCAGTCCGGTGCTGGACGTGGTCGTCGGTCAAGGTGTA
>JAABUL010001782.1_pt1 | contig 38755 bp, 31 predicted proteins | sample 5559151 | NCBI WGS metagenome assembly JAABUL01 (sample SAMN10711876, study PRJNA513368) | rock metagenome | isolation source: Antarctica rocks | place: Antarctica: Victoria Land, Pudding Butte sud | reverse complement strand
TCGTCAAGAAGGCTTCCGTCGGCATGTTCATAAAGCACCTCGGCAAAGGGTTTCTTTAGGGTTTGCCGGCGGAGCCTTCGGTTCCTTCTGGCACTCGACAGAGGCCAAATCATTTCACATCAAGCGTAACTATGGAAACTAATACACTGGAGCCGCAGATAGAGCAGATCGTCACGCTCACCCCGGCGGCTGTCAAGCAGGTGAAGCGATTGATGGAACGGCGGGCGGGGGAGACTTTGGGCCTGCGTATCGGCGTCAAGGGCGGCGGGTGCAGCGGCCTATCCTACTTGATGGCCCTGGAACCTACACCTCGCGCCACTGATATGGTGTATGATATAGACGGCGTGCAGGTGATGATTGACCCCAAAAGCGCGCGCTTCGTGCAGGGCGTCGTTTTGGACTATAGCATCGCCAATCTCTTAGAGGGCGGCTGGAAGTGGATCAACCCCAACGCTGCCAAGTCGTGCGGCTGCGGCACATCGTTTACCCCGAGAGTCTAGCGCAGACACTCAAGGCCCGGAGGCAATCGCCTCCGGGCCTTTTTGCGTTCAGAACATTGGGGATCGTCGCATATCACTGGAATGGCAGTCCGTGTCGGCTGTAAATACCCTTTTAGTTGTCGCTCTGTAAGCTGTATCCAAGCACTTTCTCTCCGTGACTAGCATAAATTTCCTGGATGTGCCGCTGGAGGGTGGCGTCGCCTATTTCGTACATCCTGGCTAGGCCGGAACGTGCTTCTAGTTGCACCGTCTCGTCGCTGGACGGCACCTCGCTCCAGACGAATTCAGCAAGTGCATCTGCTGTCCCGACTGAGCGTTTCAGCGCCAGCTGCTTAATCGCTATCAATCGTGAGCCTGTAGGAGAGTCGCCGCCGGATGCGAGGGCTTGCCAGGATGGTAACGCCTCGGCCTCCGGCATGGAAAACAACGCCTCGGCGTCAGCTTCACGCCGTACCACGTTCTTCTCGTGAGCGATGTCTTTACGCAATGCTTCGGCTGTGGTCTTCAGACGGCTACGGTCGGCTGGTGTTATGGTCAATGGAAAACTAAACTCCTGTGCCCAGGTCTGGCCGTGGGCGGAGACAAAGGCTTCGTTTGCCCCTTCGCCTAGCGCACCAACCGCTGCGATGGGTAGGTGCACATGAACGTGTAGAGTATACTTCCCTGGATAGAGCACTATGAGGCTCTGCGTCGCCACGATGTACCCTTCAGATGTTCCGCCAGGCCGAAGATCGCCAGTCGGCTCTAGGTGCAAGCCTGGCATCTCGGAAGGCATTGGCTTCGAGAGCCGTGTCGCCCCCTTGCTGTTATTACTGGTCAGGCTCAAAGTGTACCACTCGTCTAGCCTACTGCCTAAGCGCTCTGCGATTTTCTGCTCGCTCGTGTTCGTGATCCTATAGCGGAGCATAACTGGTTCGCCCAGAGAAATCGCCGGAGAACTGGCGAGAGCGATCTGGATACTAACAGGGTAGCTTGCGCCTGCCTGAGCGGGACGGGTTATCGCGGGAGCGAAGACAAGACCCAAAGCAATCAAGCAAACATAGGCGAGATGTTCCTTATAGTTGGTGTTCATGTGAAAACTCCTTTCAGAGTAATGTCTTTTATCAAGGCAGAAAAGTTTGTGCAGTGCTGCCACGACTGCTCACGGTGTATTTGTAAGTGTTCGTAGAATATTTGGTTACATCACGATCTATCGTGTACGGGCCTGCATCCGGGCCTGGCACAATGACGTTTGTATCGCCAGTGGTAGTGTCGGTGAAGACATATTTCTGTGTACCCGACCAATGGGCAGGCTGATATGGCGCTTGCCAGGAGGAAGGCGGCTTCAGGTCATCGCCGAGTGGCAACGTCGTAGTTGCTGCCTCCATCACACTCGTCGGATTATCGTACCCATAAGGGTTTCCTGCAGCCGTGAGGCCTACCGGCGGACTAGGCAAGAAATACGCCCCCGGCTGATAGGTGCCCTGCGAGTTACCGCTCCAGTCGATGTACTCCCCAATAGTGCAGGTAGTCAGGTCTGCTTTGCTACCACTTGTCGACGACCATTCGTAGTGGAAGAACAAGTGACCATTCACGTTATCCACGAGCGGGTCGCTGTGGTGAACCCCATTGCCGTCTGTGTATCCTATGCTATGCCAGTTATATGGCTGTGCGTGGACGGCAATGGTGATCGGGCCGACAGAGGCGGTGGCAGCGCCGCCACCGTTGAACCTCCCTTGCGTCCCTGAGGCGGAGGCAGACAGCGTCAGACTGGCCGTGAAGGATCCCGGATGCATGTATTTTGGGCTGGACGGCGGAGCGGAGGTGCCCATTTGTGGCCCGGACGGTGCCACAGGGTCTTGAAACCCATCATCCGCCTTGCCTGGCTTGTTTACTCCGGCATCTGTGCTTGTGGCGTTTGCCGTAGAGGACTCGCTGAGCCAGACGTCGGGCGGTGGGGGGGTATCGTCGGATTTGCCGTCGGCAGTCCAAGTACCTGTGACTGTCACGTGGAGATTAGCGGAGGCGGTTATCGTGTAGAGTGGATCACTAACGTTAAAGCTAGGGCCAACGCTCTCACCTGCGACGATTTGATTGATAGTCACGCTGTTGTTGGACGGGGGCGGCGGCGTGAAGGTCTGTGTGCTTCCCTCGCACGTAGCCTGACCGGAGCCTTCGATGGTTAGCACCCAGTGCCCAGCGCGGGCGGGCGTGGTAAGGGCGAGCAGGGGGAAAGCGACGCAAAGCAAGGCGCAGGCCTTTACGAAGTAAAGGCGCGGCGTGGGGCGCATGGCGGGGTGCCGCGGAGAGCGGGCGGGCGCGGGCATGGGGTTCTCCTTCTCTGTCCAATCGGGCGGGGCAGCAATCGGAACGCGGTCAGCGGCGTCCTTGACCTGTTGTGCTGCTCCTCAGTGAAGCAATGATAACAGGAAACGTTGCTTCTGTCAAGCGTCGTTGTTGCTGCTTAGCTTCTCTGTCTCAGGGACATGGCTGCGCGCTTGCCGGAAGCTTTACCCTCCGGCACTTTTCAAGCGCTGCCGCTAAAACCCGGTGTCCGTGATGCCCACAAACGGCGGCAGGGCGGGCTGCGGTGTTTCTGATGCACGGGCCGCAGCATGGCCCTGGCGCACTTGCTCCAGCAGGCCCGGAACGGTGTTGGGGGCTTGGGCGGGCGTAGCGGCGAACGCGTCACCCAGAATGTGCCACCAGTCGTACTGGATGATCTGGGACATGTCAAACACCATCACGCCCTGCGTGGACGCGGTCGCGGCCTGCAAAGCGCGGGCGAACTTGTCCGGGTGACCCTGATACGACAGAGCATACAGGCCCGCATATGTCCAGGCGGCGTCGCTGACCACGCGGCTGGAAATCTGGCCCGCGCCTTCCACCGTTGCGCCTGGCGGGTCGTCCTGCGCGACCGCTTCCGCGAGTGTCGCGTCTTCGTAGTAGCAGCCGGTGGTCAGCCAGTCCAGTGTGCCCGCGTAGGCGGTCTGCTGATATTGGGGAGTGAGCCAGCGCCACGGGCCGGTAAAATCAGGGCCTGCCCAGTTGGAGGCCACTTTTTCGTAATCCCCGTACCAAGAGCCGACATACACGGCGACCTGCGCCTGCGGGCGCACGCTGCGCACAATCTGCGCGGCGCTGTCCAGCCACGACTTAATCACATACGCGCGCCACACAAGCCAGTTCTGATACTGCGGGCCGGGAATGATGCTCTGGCCGGGGTAGGGCGAGATGCGCAGCACGTCATCCGGCCAGTTGAGCTTGCGTCCGACATAGGCTTCAAACGCTCTTTGCGTGCTGGGGCTGAAGTCGGCGGTGACTGCCGCGTAGCGCAGGCGGTCGTCAAACACCATGCCGTCCACCGGATAATTGGTGACCACCTCGCGCACCATATCCCATTCATGTTGGCGGACTTCGCGGTTGTTCGGGTCCACAAACATCGTGAACTTTTGCTCCGGCACTTCCTGCACGCGCTCGTAGCGGGGGCTGTCCACGAATGTAAGTATCTGCCCGACGGGGGCGTTTGCCTTGAGCCACTCGCCGCCCCGCCCCGATCCAATCAACGCAAAGCCGCGCAGGGGCAGGGTAATAGTGGCGGCTTTAATATTCGCGCCGTCCACCACCTGCACCACGCGCGCGTTGAAGTTGAACACGGCAACCGTGTAGCCGGGCCGGTCTTTGTGCAAAAACGTCGTATTGGTCAGGGCGCTGAGCGTGTCTTCGCCAGGGGGAAGATTGTCTGTGTCCTGGATGGAGATAAACTTGCCGCCCGAATACACGCCCCGGTTGGCTTCATAAAGCACGGTCTGCCAATCGGGATGCGTGTAGGCCAGCCCTCGCCCGACGAACTTATGCCCCTCGCCGAACGTGCTCATGTTGGCATAGACGGGCAGCCCCGCGCCGTGGGCGGCGGCCAGCATCTGCCCCAGCACGTCAAAGCCTGCGGGGAGGGTCTGCCCTTTCCAGCCCGGCAGCTTGGGCGCATACTTGCTGGGGTAGATGGTTTCGCCAACAATCGGCTTGACATCCAGCACGATCATGTTCATGCCCGCCGCTTTGGTCTTGGCGACCACGTCGGCAATTTTTTCAGGCGTGTTGAGGTTGCCGACATTGGCCCCCGCATCCATCCAGAGGATGCGCGCCTGCAAGCCTTTGGCATGGGCGGTCGTCTGCGCGATGCCGACATTGCTGCCGATGGCATCCAAAACCAACGGTTCGCCTGCGGGCGCGGGCGGGGGCGCGGTTTGGGTCGGCAGAGCGGGAAGCGTCGGCGGGGCAGGCGTCGTCTGCGCCCATGTGGGGGCCGCGAGAAGCAGGCCAAGAAGCGCGAATATCTTAGGTGTCATTGGTGTCCTTGGTAGAAAACAAAGCCCTGCGCGGCGTGATGCGGGGGCGCTGCACAGGCGTTTCCCGCGCGTTGCAAGCGTGTACCAACGACGGAACAAATCCTTCCGTCGTTGGTACGCGCTTACGACGCCGAAGAAACGCCTATGCAGCGCGCTTACAAAGAGCGCGGGGATCGGTTCCCTCATGCTCCCCAAACTTGGGACGGGGGGACTATCTTATCAGTCTTTACGCATGCTTTTAGGGGCGTCTTCGGGTGTATTGCCTGTTTGTGGCGCAGCCACCAGCGGCGACAAGCGCCACACAGGACCGCGCGGGCCGACCCAGGCGAGGGTGCGGCGATAGGGCGCACAAAGCGTCTGCAAATCGGGATGCGTCCAGGTTGGGTGACGATGGGTCAACGCATCTGATGTGCGCTTGTTGTGCCACAGTTCATCCAGCGCGTAAACCGCATGACCAGAGCGCACCGTCAATGCCATCTGCGCGGCGGCGGCGTTCCAGGCTTTCGTTTTGTCCTCGCGGGCGCGGGTCAATAGCGTGTGCAAAGACACGACTTCGCGGTCGGCAAAATAGGGAATGTCCACCTCGCACTGCGCCCCATCACCCGCCCCGGCCAGCAGGACGACGTCACCCGGCAGCGTGCGGGCGCGGATGTCGCGGGCGGCGACGGCAAACGGGCTGGCATTCGCGCGCAGATGGGGCAGAATGCTCGCCTGCACATTGAGCGTTGCAAAGAGGATAATCCATGCGCCCACCAGCCAGTTCACCCACACGCCGCCCCGCCGCGCCCGATAATGGGCCAGGGCCAGGGCGACCAAGATGGAGATGGGGGCCAGGACGGGCACCCAGAACACAAAGTAGCCGGGCGACCAGATGGTGAAGAAGGCCGCGTAGAGGCTAATCCAGACTAGGCACACCACCATCAATTGCCGATGATGCCCGCGCCAGAGCAAAGGCAGCGCCGCAAAAAAGGCATACACCGCCACAAACCAGCCAATGAGCGTCGCCCAGTACAAAGTTGCCAAATCATCCGACACGCGCGGCCCGATATGGAATGTTCCGTGCGTTCCGGCAGGCTCCACAAACGCGGCATGGCGCAGGGCGTAAAAGTCCAGGCGCAGATTGTGCGCGATATGAAAGCTCCACCACCACCCAAGCTCCGAATACGCGCTGCTCCACTGATGAAACGCGCGCGGCGAATGCAGCCCCAGCACGCCCCCGCCGATTGCGCCGTAGGGGATCAGCACCGTCGCCAGCCACGCGCCCCCATAAGCCAGCAGCAGCCCGCGCCGACGACGCCGGGACTCGGCGGGCAGCAGCATCGGAGGCATCTCCGCCAGCGCAATCCCCACCAATCCGACCGGCAGAAACAACCCCGCACTTTCATGGAACAGCACGGCGGCCCCCGCCAGCAGCCCCAGCACGGCGGCGCGTCCGGGCCGGGGACTGTCTAAGAGGATGCAAAGAGTGTAAAACGCCCCCAGCAGCAAGGCCGTGCTCGGCATGTTGACGCGCCCATCGGTGGCTGTCGCCCAGTAGCCGAAGGTCAGGGCCAGGCCTGAGGCCATAATCAGGGGCAGCCAGCGCGAACGCTGCATCAGGCGCCGGAGGGTGAGATAAAACACCGCGATGCCGCCCGCGCCCAGAACGGCGTTCAGGCTTTCCAGCACAACGAGTGGTCCGCCTCGGTAGCCGAATGCCTGCGCCAATCGCCATGCGCCGTATCCCAGTGCGTTAAATAAAAGATGGTGAGGATGAAACAGCCAGCGCAGGTCGCGCGTGCGGGGGTACAAATGCGCAATCTGATTGGCATACGACACCGCATCAAACGTGTTGTACTGCGTGCGCGTTGCCCAGAACAGCGAAAGCGCGGCAAAGAACAGCAGCAGGCCGACGCCCATGCGTTCGCGCGAGGCCGCCTGCGCCGCCAGTTGGAGCCGCTTGGGGGGAGGACGCAGGTTGACATGCGTAATGTGCGGGTCAGTCGCCATGTTATCGCGCATTGTACCCGAAAACCGCGCCGGTCGCGTGGCTAATGCACGGCTTCGCTCAGCGTGCCCAGTATCTCGCTGAGAGAGAAGTGCGCGCCGCAGATCACTTCATCCGCCGCGCCGTAGTACACGGTGATCGTGTCGTCATCCACCAAATGTCCGTTGGTGAACACGACATTGCCGAAGAAGCCGGTCTGCTCATAGGGGGCCGTCGGCTCCATAATGGGTTCAATCGACCGCGCCAGCACCTGGGTGGGGTCATTCAGGTCCAGCAGCAATGCCCCCAGGCAGTAGCGGTTGTCCTCATTCGCCCCGTGGTAGATCGCCAGCCACCCCTGCTCCGTCCAAATCGGCTCCGCGCCTGCGCCCACCCGCGCCGAGTCCCACATGCCGGGACGCGACCATGCAATACACGTATGATTGCCCCAGTGAAGCAGGTCCGGCGAGGTCGCAATCCAAATATAATGCCCGCCGATATAGATATTGGAAGGCCGGTGCATGCAGAAATAGCTGCCGCCGACTTTCTGCGGGAACAAGGCGCAGTCTTTGTTGGAGGGCGCAATGATCATGCCCTTGTTGGTGAACGTTTCCCAGTCGCGCGTGCTGCTTAGGCACACGCCCACGCCCGACGGCGAAACACCCGTATAAGTTAAGTAGAATACGCCATCCATCTCCGTGACGCGGCTGTCCTCAATGCCGTAGGACTCCAATTGCCCGTGTCCAATCAGCGCCGGCGCAGCGTCGGGCGTAAAGTGAACGCCGTCCTCGCTCCACGCCAGCCGCAGATGCGACAATGTCGTCAGGTACTTTTTGCCCTGGTAAACAAACGCCCGTGGGTCGCTGTCGTCTAGCTCAGGGTCATCCGTGCGCACGGACAGCACGGCGATGCCGCTCGGCTCATGCGGGTCCAAGATGGGCGTGGAGCGTATCCCCGGCTCCTGCCGGGGGCGTTCGGCCACGCGCAGCAGCAGCCCCACGCGTCCATTAAAGCGGAACACGCCGGGGTTGAGCAGGCATTCCACGTCCAGCCCCTCGCGGCTGGGCAGGACATCGGCGGGGCGCAGCAGGGGGTTCTGCGCGAAACGGCGGGCAAGATCGGCCATAGGTGGGTGCTTTCTAACGGGCGGTAAAAATATATCTCGCTGCTATGCGGCAAGTTCCAATGCCTGCTGAACCTGCTGCGGCAGTTCCACCGCCAGGAAGTAGGCGGCAGGGTAAAGGTAATCCTCACCGCTTTCATCCACCACCCGCAACAGACCATGCTGCTCAGCCTGCGCGTCGGGCAGAACCTGGTAGAGCTTGCGCCGCTCCAGGGAGGCTGGGTAGTCCGTGTTGTCCACACACACGACAAATGCAGGCTGTGACGAAGCCAACTGTTTGGTTTTCATTGGAGACTGCTTTCCTATTCACTCTCGTAATTTAACAAACGCTTGATCTTTATCTCCTTGCGGCCGATGCCGTTGGCCTCATACCAATGCACTTCCGCCTGCCACGCAGAGCCATCGGTAAGACGAACAGCCGCTATTCCCTTAAGCTTGCGCCAACGCGACCCGCCGTAGGACTTACGCAGTCGTGGAAGATCGTGGATACTGCCTGCACTGGCAATTGTTTCCAACTCGGTAATTGGGCTGATTAGCTCAAACTTCATGCCATGCCATCATACCCATAAGCCCTTGAATACGCAGACAACGAACCGGCGGCATTGCTGACTGGTCTCGTTTTACCTATGGCAAAGCGTTGGGCAGCAGCATATCCGACAACACCGGCAGCCGCTTGCCGGCATGCTCACTGCCCGCGACACGGCGCAGTACTTCTTTTGCCTGCTCTGCCGTAATAAACCCCCGCCAAAGCTTAATGTAGTCTTTGTACTCGTGTGTCCCTTGATTCATCACTGCTAAACCACAGAAATGCCGATGCAGCCGCTTCTGCTGCTCCGTGGAAAGCGCGGCATGCCTCAGGTGGCGGCTGAGCAGGGAGCGAATGTACCCCGAATAGGAGCCAATGTAGCGCAGTTCCAGGTACCGGACTGCGAGTTCAACACAGGCTAGGTCACCCGCGCGCACGCCATTGGCGACCCGGTGCAGCGTTGCACGATACTGAAGCCACGCTCCTCGTTCCGGCATCCAGCTTGGCGCGCCCGGTTCGGTGGCCTCGGGGCCGCTTAGGTCAAACGTCCCGCCGAGCCGCGCATGCTCAGCAATGACTTCATCGGCGTGCCAGCCATTCGGCACCCTGTGGTATACCTCAAGCGGTATTTGTTTGCCTTGGTGCATGCAGGCCATGTGTCTGTCACCCGCTCTGCCTCAGCCCTGCGGCTTGCCCTGCGCGGCGATGCGCGCCACAATGCCGACCGCAACAGAACGTCCGTTGACAATGTGCTGGTCGCGGGCGATACTCCCCGCGACATACAGGCCCGGCACATTCGTCTCAAACGTCGCAGCGTTGTAGTTCGGCTTGTGGTCGGAAGGGTCAACATCAATGCCTGCTTCGCACAGGAACGCGACATCGGGGATGGCCCCAACCATGGTGAACACGAAGTCGTTGGGCAGCGTATACGGCTCCCCGCCGCCTACGGGGGCCAGGATCACATCAATGGGAGTAATGGCGCACACCTGCGTCGCAAAGTGAACGTCCAGCTTGTGTTCGTCCGCCATCATCACGATCTCGCGGCGCACAAACGGGCGCAGACTGCATTCGTCAAACGAGGCTTCCAGGGCGCAGAGGGTGGTGTCTGCGCCGACACGCGACAGCGCCATCGCGACCTCCGCCGCTGAATTGCCGCCCCCCACAACCAGGCAGCGCTTGCCATAATACGGCGTCGGGTCCACATAGCGGCGGCTTACTTTTTTCAATGTCGCGCCGGGCACGGGCAGTGCGCAGGGCTGATCCCAGACACCGCTCGTTAAGATCACGTGCCTGGCGTGGTGCTCGCCCTGCCATGCTTCGTCCGGCTGCTGCACGGTGCGGATTTGGAACACGCCGCTTGCGCCGCGCTGCACCGAGACAACTCGCTCCCAGGTGCGTAAATTGAGCCTGCGGCTTTGCACCACGGCGCGGTAGTAGGCCAATGCATCTTCGCGGCGCGGCTTGGCATCCGAGCCGAGATAGAAGATCAGCCCGCCGACCTCCAGCTCTTCTGCCGGGGAGTAGAAGTCCTGCCGGGGCGCCCATTCCACAATCGTCTGGCAGAGGCCTGCCTTGTCAAGAAGCAGGCCGCTCAAACCGGCGTCCTGCGCGGCACAGGCTGCGGCGAGGCCGATTGGCCCGGCTCCTACAATCACAATGTCGTAGACGTTCTGCATAGTGTGATAAGTATACCCGTCGTCCGGCGTGTGCTGCACGGGGCTGGCGCTGCTCTTGAAATACGGGTAAATTGTCGGTGCGACCCTAACGCGATGTGCTTGAGATGTGCCTGTGACCCTAACGCGACGTTGACGCGACGTTGAGGAATGGCCGAACCTACCCCCCACCCCTCCCTCAAGGGAAGGGAGCCGGAAAGTTAGGACATGGTAATAGTTGTCTTATCCTCTCTTACTCATGCTCCCTTCCCTTGAGGGAGGGGTGGGGGGTAGGTTCCTAAAAGGCTAGGCGGGGGGCCTCTGTGTTATTGACGCGATGTTCTTGCTACAGCGCGTGCGCAATCACCGAGAGGGGGTACGAGGAGCCGTTGAGGGGGATAGTCTGCATCTTCACGGCCCGAGTCTCGCCCGGCGCGAGTGGGTAGCGGGCCAGTTCCAGCTCGGTCGGGGGGTTGATGGGGCTGAACTCAAGCACCGGGCCGCTGTCTATGCGGAACACGCCCGCGGCAGACCCGGCTTCGGGGGCGAAAAAGAGGCCGACAATGCGCGGTACAGACGTGGGATTGCTGAGTGTCAAGGAGACTTCGTAGTCCGCGCCGTAGTTGCCGAACAGCTTCAGCTTGCCGGTTTCATCACGCAGCGAGTCGGTGTGCCCGATACGCACATACGCCCACCGACCGCCGACGGCGTAGGCCGCAGTCACGGTAATCTGCGGGGCGGCGAAGATGGTTGCGGACGCGGGCGGCAAAGGAACCGCCTGCCCGTAGTCGGTCGGCATGTCCGGCAGGGGCGGCGCGCCACCGGCCCCGCCCAATGCGGCGAGCAGCACGCGGCCCACCGGCGAGGCGAGGGCGGTCTGGTCATCGTCGGCGGCAATGCGCAGCGTGACGGCGTTGATGGGACCATTAATCTGCTGCATCTGCACGATGCCGCTGACAGTTAATCCTGCCGCGAACCGCTGGGTGACCACCGGAACACGGGCATGCGGCGGTATCTGGAGCACCAAACCGAGGTTGCCGTCCATGGCCTTGAGGAATGCCGCGCCTGCCCTGCGCCCCACCTGCACGGTATCTGTGCCGGGCAATGACAGGCCGCTGACTACCTGCACCGACGCGGGCGCATCGCTGCCGTTGATCAGCTCGGCATGGAACACAAGCATGCCGCCGCTCTCGTTCTGATGATGGTAGTCTAGGCGCACGGGCTTAAACGGCTGCAATCGTCCGGCAAACAGGGCCTGCCCATGCTTGACTTGCTCGGGGTTGTTGGAATAAAACAGGGCTGTTGCGGGCCTCTGCACGATGTCCTGGTTGACCACGGTGACCGCCGCATTTGCTTCCACGGGCAAGAGGTCGGCGCCCCCAATATGCAGCGGCACGTGCACGGTGACTTGTCCATCCACTGCCAGCGGCGTTTTAATCTGCGGCGTTGTGATCAGCCTAATCTGCGCGCCCGGCTCCGCATCCACCGCCCGCGCCAGGCCGCCGTAGACCGCCTGGGTCACCAAATCGACCGGCGCGGACGGCGCACCGGTAACCGTAATGGTTACGGCGGGGGCAACGCGGGCGGCGTATTTCATCACCACGACGGGCAAAGACACGCTTGCCCCCGCGCCGCTGACCACCACGCTGCCGCGTCCCGGCATCACCCCGCGAATGGTCACGGTCCGCCGCCCCGCCGCCCACACGGATTGCGTGATATGGCTGTCCGAGTCTGTCGTGGCGACCTGAAGCGGCGGGGCGGCGCCGGTCACGGTGACGGTGCGCGTCTCGCCAAAGGGGATTGTCAGGCCGCTGTCCGAGAGCACAAGCGGCGCTTCGGCTAGGCTCCGCGCGATGGCGGACGCCCACAGGCGGGCCAGTGTCTCCGACGACATGCCCTGCGCCTGCGCCTCGCCCGGCAGGGCCACCACCAGGTAGCTGCCCCGTGCCCGGACGCCCCACACTTTGCCATCGGCTTGATGCGCGGCCACTTCGCCCCCGGTCAGGCCCTGCGCCACCATTGCCTGCAAACGCTTGACCACGAGGGCGATGCGCTCTTCCGGCCCCAACCCCGCCTCAAACGTGCGCAGAGTAGCGACCGCGCGCCCATTGATGGTTACCGATGCCAGTGTTTTGTCGCCATCGGTAATCACCTGCGCTGCCACCTGCGGGCGAAAGCCTGCCGGGTCGGCCTGCGCCGCTCCGCACAGCGTGATCAGCACAAACAGCGCCGCTCCCCAGGCCAAGAGTGCCTGCTTGCGTATATTTCCGATACTGTTTCGCGCATGCCAGCGCGTTTGATGTCCTGTCAAATCTTCAGTGTCCTTCTTTTCTTCAACCGTCAAAGTATGGGGCGGCAGCCCGCAAAAGTCAACCCACCCCGCGCGTTTGTCCCCGCATTGAAATGCGGGCCTCGCATTACGAAACCCGCCTGCTGCACTGGTCAGCACTGGCTACCCGGAGGGTGTGGGTTAAGACAAATCCGTTCCTGACCCGCGAAGGCGGGTTTTGTAACATGAGCACAACGCTTCAACCCCGTGTATACTGGCGCTGGCACATTCGCGCGACCTATGGTATGATAAGATATACTCTCCGACAAACGCTCCAACAAAGGTTTGACCCCATGCCTTCCCGCTCCATCCCGCCCAAATCCACGCGCACGCCCACCATCGCTCCCCCGCCTGAGGCCGAACAGCCGCCCGCGCATTACGTGCGCCGCATGGACAATCCGCCCATTGTCGCGGTGCTCGGCGCGGGGCCTGCCGGCCTGGAAGCCGCCCTGTACGCCCGCCGCTTGGGCCTCAAGACCCTGCTGTTTGAGCGCGACGCAGCCGTCGCCCCGGAAGTGCGCGCGTGGGCACACGTCTCCATGTTCACGCCCTGGCGCGACAATCGCACCCCGCTCGGCGAGATTGCCCTGCGTGAAAACGCCTACGGACGCTTTGTCGTGCCGCAGTCCCGGCTCTACCCGACCGGGGCCGATTTGCTGTCCCGGTACTTAGAGCCGCTGGCCCATATTCTGGGCGACACGCTGCACGTAGACACCCGCGTGGTGGCTGTCGGACGCTCGTTTCTGTTCCCCGACGAGCACGACGACGAGCCGGAAGCGCGTCAGGCCCGCCGCTTTCGCCTGCTGACCCGCACGCCTCGCGACGAGCGCATCTTTACCGCCGATTATGTGTTGGACACCACGGGAGTCACCCACACGCCGCGCTGGATGGGGTCAGGCGGCCTGCCTGCGCTGGGGGAGATGGGCAGTCGGGGACACATCTTCACGCGCATCCCCGACATAGGCGGACGCGACCGCATTCACTTCCTGGGCAAGCGCACGCTCTTAGTGGGTGACGGGCCGTCTGCCGCCGCCTGTGCTGTCACGCTCGCGGAGCTTTTGGACAAAGACCCACCCGCGTCCCTGGTATGGGTGAGCAAGACCCGCGACCTGCTGCCTCTGGCGGTTGTTGCGCACGACCCGCTGCCACGACGCGACCTGCTGATGAAGAAGGCGAACCTGCTGGCCGCGAACGGCCACCCGCGCCTTGAGTACCTGCCCACCACGCAGGTGGAAGCCGTGCAGCACTCCCTCGCCGATGGTCGCTTTACCGTCACCCTGCAAGTCAACCACATCACGCGCCGCCTGAAAGTAGACAGCGTTGTTGCCGCCGTCGGCAGCCGCACGGACGTTTCCACGTTTGAGCGCGCCCTGCACCCCGCCGAGCCGGGCTGGTTCGTGCTGGGTTCCAAAGCCAACGCCTGTGCAGGCCGGGACTTCACCCTGTCCCATCTGCGCACCCAGATACGGGACACGTTCCAGCAAATCTGTTCCGACCCAGACCTAGACTTGTACGCCCAAGCCGAGCACGCCCTCGCCGCGCAAGCCCGCCTCGCCGCCGACACCCAAGCCTCTTAGGTACGTTGAGGGCACGGGGGGACTCCCAAGCCAGGAGAGATGCGCCGTCTAGCTGCCCCCACGCTGCCCACTGCCCGGCCCGCGCACGCCATCGCGATGCTCCCGGCCTTGACGCGCCGTTTCCGCCCGCTGCGCCCGTGCCTGCTTGTGCGCATGCTTGCCCTGCACCGCACCCTCCGCGCTAAACAAATGGCACGTGTTGGGAGCCATCACCACCGCTGTCACCGCCGGGTCGGAGTGTGTCGCCGCCGCCAGCAGCGAGACAAACGCATTTGGGTCTGCATCAGCCCCATCAAACATGCCATAGTGCATCGGGATCACCTCGCGCGGCGCGATCTCCATCGCCAGCTTGGCCGCTGTAGACGGGTCAAGCTGGTTCGGCCCGGCAATCGGGCACAGCAGCACATCCGGCCTAAACTCGGCGACCGACTGGGCCAGCCCGTCATTGTATCCCGTGTCCCCCGTCAGGTACACGACCGGGCCATCGGTCTCGCTGCTTTGCTCATTGAACTCAAACACATACCCGACACTGTCTTCCGTGTGCTGTGCCGCGACCACATGCGCGGTAAAGTTGGGGAACTCCAGCGCCTGCCCCGGCATCGCCGTCTTGATCTGCGTCCCCGGCACGCCCAGTTTCACCAAATGCTGCGCGCACGACGGCGGACAAATCACCGGGGCATCCGGGTTCTGCTGCGCGATCATCGGGGCCGTATGCGGGTCGGTGTGGTCAAAGTGATCGTGCGTCAAAAACAAGTAATCCAGCCGCACATCGCGCGGCTTCACCGGGATGTTCACTTTGCGCGTCATGCCCTTCGCCGCCCCGCTGTCGGACAGATATGGGTCCACGACAATCACATCGCCCGCATGCGCCTTGAATGCAAACCCGCCCTGTCCCAGCCAGTGGATTGCCACTCGTCCGGGTTCCACCTTTGCTTTGATCAACTTTTCCATGCTGTCTCCTTGGAAATAAAGACATCTACTGTCTGATGCTCAGTTTGTACCCCGTTCTTTACAGTTTGCACGCAGCCTGAGCGCTGGGAGCCGATGCGTGTGTGGACAGCGTTGCATCGGCGTTTCTTCGGCGTGTTAAGCGCGTACCAACGACGGAACGATTTGTTCCGCCGTTGGTATGCCTATAGAACGCCTTGAGACAGCGTAAGCAACGGGTGTGCAGGGGGTGGTACTCAGGCGGCCCTCCCCCTGGCGCTGCGGGCCTGTCCCTCTCCCGCATGGGCACTGCACAGCATTGGCTGAACAGAAAACCACACCCTCAAGCCCTCCGGGTAGCCAGTGCTGACCAATGCAGTGCAGGAGCGGGGGTTGGGGGGTGAGGGCAGTTTCCATGCGCAGTGAGGGCTGTCCTATGCCGCGCCCTGCGCTCTCCCGGCACGACGCTTGGTTGCGAAAGACCTCAATATATGCTAAACTTTTGCGCGCTCCCCGTGCGTAAGGAGAATGGATGAAACACAAACTTTGGCTGGCTGTGCTGGCTCTGGGCTGGCTGGGAAGCGCGGTCGCCACGCAGGCAGGCCCCAAAAAAGCGTCCGCGCCGCCGGCAGGGGCGGCGGACAATCTGGGAATTGCGGGACAGAGCGTCACTATTTTCCAGCCTGACCCGAAAGCGCCGGGCAAGTTTTTGTTTAAGATTTACGCGCGCGGCATCACGGGGAAGTCCGTGTCCAATGCGTTTACGGGCGCATTGACCGGTGTCACGGCGGTGCTGTTCCAGAAGGGGCGGGCGACGGCAACCCTGGCCGCGCCGCTCGCCCGTGCCGACAGCGCGCAGCAGATGGTGACGGCATCGGGCCGGGTGCATGTGAAGTCTTTAGTGGAGCCGGGCACCATGATTGATGCGGACACCGTAGTCTGGCATGCCAAAACCAACATTGTGGATGCGATAGGGCATGTCGTGTACCGCAACGGCAAAAACGGTGTGACTTTGCGCGGGCCGCGTTTCCGGGCGAACACGGCCTTGCAGACGATTACGTCGGTGGGGGCGGGGCAGGCATCGTTTCGGTAGGAGTGCAAACAAAAAGCTCATCGTTCCCGGTAACCTTTCAGTCTGCCTGGTGTCTTAGTTCGTGCAAGCAACAACTGCTTTGCGATAAGACTGTTTATCCGTAACATTCGCTCAAGAGGAAAAACAATGCTGACATCTACCAAGTCTTTACTGCTGGCCGCTCTAGGGAGTGCGTTACTCCTAACCGGCTGCCAGGACAAAAATGCGCCCAGTGCCGTCAAAGATGGCATCGCAACTTATTCCTATTCCGATGGCTTGTACTCGGAGACGGTGACGTTGCGGGCCAATGGTCAGTACGTGCAGTCGGAAAAGGCGTCTTCCCGCCCACTAAACCCAGTTTCAGGGACGCAGGGGGGGATTTACAACTTTCCTGGCCAAACTTTCAAGACAACCGGCACATGGCGTTTGCTGGACAAGCAGGGGGGAAAGCCACTGCCGCTGCCTGCCTCCGCCGAGGCTCTGCCGCACGGAGCAGTGGTGGAATTGCTCAAGGCTATGCCGTTCGGCCTCACTTATGAGAGTCGTTCCCCCATGACACTACAGGAAAACCGAGTCCTCCTGGCAGGGGAGTTCAAGGTTTTGTCCCAAGCAGCGACAATACCCGCTCCCGTCAAGACAAAGTAAGGTCTTTTGGGGCATATACCGGGTTTTCTCGTTTACGTTCTGTCACACAGCGGCTATTCCAGGCGTTCCCGTACACCGGCAGTCACAACACACATTATGCGCAAACATCAATATACTACGCTCATTGCCGGGACAGCGCTGGCGTTTGCCGCGCCAATTCATGCACAGGAGGCTGCGCCCACTGCCGCGCCGGTGACTGCGGTGCGCGTGAGCGCGGATGGGCCGCTTGCGCATCCGGCGACGCTGTATTGGGGCGGCTACCACAATATGGCGCAACTGGTGGCCCCGGGGGCGCAGTGGGACTTTGTCAAGCAGAACATGGACGGGTTCCTGTTCCACTTCGGCTACTGGCTCAACGATGACTTTCATGGGAAAGAAGGCGACCCAATCGCCGTCGGCACGAAGCTTGGGCGGATGCTGACGCCGCTGCACAAGAAGTACATCATGGAGATCGGCTGGCCGGGGGGCGCAGCATCAGACGGGGCGTTTGACGATATGGGAGGCACGGCAGCGACCACTTTTGTCGGGAAAATCAAGAAGTTTCAAGGCGCGACCGGCATCCAGGTAAACGGGGTCAGCGCCGAGCTTCGCCTTTTCGTGTATCAGCGGGTCGCAGACCATTTCCCGGACTACTCGCCCGCCGATGTCTTCGCCACGGTCACCGGCGCGCCCACAGGCACAGGGCGAACAATCGCGCATCCTTACTGGCCGACCTTTATCACGGGCATGAACAAGGGCCTGCCCGGAGTGGATGTCAACCTGACCTGCCCGCCCATCTACCTGAAGTGGGACGACTTTTGGGCAGCGGGGCCGGACATTACGTACAAAGGCCATCCCGCAACCGACAACGTGAAATTCAATGCGCGTATTATGTTTGATGCGCTGCTGGCGACAAATACAAAAGGATATATTGCGGACAGCCCATACGGCCTGTTCAGCAACCCTGTCTATGTGAAGCTCGGATATCGAGCCAAACTGCTGGCGATGCAGAACCGGATCCGCGGAAAACACAAGACGTTCAGCCTGATTATCAACAATGGTCAGGACGAGACGCTTCCGCCAGACCAATGGGACGAGAAGTATAAGCAGGACTCGCTCAATTCTTTGCAGGGCTTTCAAGCGATAGGGGGCCGTGCCGATAGGTATATCCTGGAAAGCTGGTACAGCGGCCCGCACGCGATCGTGCCTGAGACAAAAGAAGGGTCGTTCACAAACCTGGTGCGTGACGCCATCAAATACCTGAAGGGGCCGGGGGAAACGCTGAGCCTGACGGCAGGCGCGCCGATGCCCGCCCGGCAGGGCCGGGTACGCACGGTCAGTCTGACCAACCGGGGCGATGTGGCCTGCATGCCCGTGCTGTCTGCGTCATCTTCGGCGTGGCGGGTGCAGTACGAGAGCAAGGATATCACGCCGGACATTTCATCGCCCGCAGGCTATGTCCTGACGGGGCTTGTCGCGCCGGGCGCGACAGTGACATTCACCGCCGCGCCGTCCTCGGGGGCAGGCCCGCTGAAGTTGAACGCTTATTGGAACCCACAAGACCCGTCGGGAAAACCACGGGCATCTGTCACGCTGCGCTGAAATATTTGCGGCCAAGCCTTCCTCACACAGATTATGTTCAAACACAGAACCATCGCATTGATCGCAGGAGCTATGCTGATCTTATCCACGGCAAACGCGCAGGAGGCTGCGCCGTCTGCCGCGCCCGCATCCACGACCCGCGTGGGGCCAGTGAACTTGACCTGGCAGAAGGGGTTATCAGCCATAGGCAATCAGGTGCGGGTGAGCGGGGACGTGCATCTCAGCTCACCCACATTCGCGGCGCAGGCCGAAACAATTACGGTGGATTTGCTGCGAGGCAGTAAAAAGGGAGCTGTCGGCGGAATTGGCAGGGCATCGATGGAACCCCTTGCCCACAAACAGGTCAGCGGTCAATTTGACGACATTGCGCAGGGGCGCAATTATAAGTTCCAGGCCGACCATGCTGTCTATGTCCCGGACAATGCAAGGCCCGGCGGCGGGCGCATTGATTTGACAGGTTATGTGCGGCTGGCTGTCAACGCCCCAATTGCCCTGGACGGGCCATTAGTCACTGTCACCGACCACGCTGTCGTGCTGCTGGGGCAGGGGAGCGAGTATCCCAAAGTTGAAACCGGGGCGGGGCACCTGACCTTTACGCCGCTGAACGGGGGCCAGTAGATGCCTACTCTGAAAGCGCGGGGCCTGCAAAAGAGCTACAAAGGCCGCAAAGTGGTCAACGGCGTGTCTGTGGACATTGCGCCGGGCGAGATTGTCGGCCTGCTCGGCCCGAACGGAGCGGGCAAGACCACGTCGTTTTATATGATGGTTGGGTTGGTGAAGCCGGACAAGGGGCAGGTGCTGCTTGATGACATGGACATTACGCGCCTGCCCATGTACAAGCGCGCCCATGCGGGCATCGGGTATCTGGCGCAGGAGCCGAGCGCCTTCCGCAAGCTCACGGCGGGCGAGAATATCATGCTGGTGCTGGAAATGGTGCCCGGCCTGTCCCGCCCCCAAATGCTGGAAAAGCGCGACAGCTTGTTGGAAGGCCTGAGCCTGACCGCCCGCCGCGACAGCCTGGCTCAGACCCTGTCCGGCGGCGAGCGTCGGCGCGTGGAGATCGCCCGCGTGCTGGCAACCGACCCCAAGTTTATCCTGCTGGACGAGCCGTTCACGGGCGTGGACCCCATCGCCATTGAAGAATTGCAGGGCATTATCCACAAGCTCAAAGACCAGAACATTGGGGTCTTAATTACTGACCACAATGTGCATGCGACTTTGCAGATCACCGACCGGTCGTATATCATTTCCGAGGGCGAGATCAAGACATCGGGGACAGCGTCGCAGCTTGCCCGCGACACCCTGGCCCGCAAGTACTATTTGGGAGACACCACCGCCCAATTGCTGCTTCAAGACATCGGGCTGACGGCGGAAGATGTTTCCGACCAAGAAGACCCTCCTGCCCCTTCCCTCTCTGTAGATTGAAGGGATAAGAACAAAATTAACACAGTAGGCTGCGTGGCAAACATGTGTTTGTCGTTCCAAGTGAAAATGTGTCATAATTGAGAGTTCTTTATGGAAGAGTGTCTTTGAACAACTGTCCAACCTAATGAATACAACTCTACAACCTAATTGCCTGCAATGGGCACGGAAACGTGCAGGGCTGAGTGTGTCTGACCTCGCTCAAAAACTCGGGGTGACAAAAGATAAAGTTATTGCTTGGGAACAATCCGGCGAACTGCGCTTCTCTCTTGTTGAAAAACTGGCGAGTGTTACGCATACGCCGTTAGGCTATTTGTTTCTGCCTGAACCGCCTATTGAGGAATTACCCGTTGCAGATTTCAGGACGGTTGATGCTCACATTATTCAGCATCATACTCCTGATTTATTAGATATTGTAAACGATGCGTTGCGAAAGCAGGATTGGTATCGGGACTATATTTTAGAGACTGGTGGAGAGGAACTTGCATTTGTTGGCAGCCTTTCGGCGTCCGAAGATGCTTCTGGTGCTGCGGAAAAGATGAGGTCTATAGTTGCTTGGAATGCAGAATTAAGAGCAACCGCAAACTCCTGGGAGACCGCACTTTCCAAACAAATAGATACAGTGGAAGAGGCTGGCATTCTTGTGATGCGCAGTGGCATTGTTGGTAACAATACGCACCGCCCTTTGTCTGTCAGTGAATTCCGGGGGTTTGCGTTGTCGGATAAATACGCTCCTCTTGTATTTATCAATGGTAAGGACTCTAAAGCGGCTCAGATATTCACACTGGCTCACGAATTGGTACATATATGGCTTGGCCTATCCGGTGTCTCCAACTTGAACCAAACTTACTCCCCCGAAATTAATGCGGAACGCTTTTGTAATGCTGTAGCTGCTGAGCTGCTTGTTCCATTGGCGGAGTTGAATCTGCAATGGAAAGCTGTTCAAGGATATACAGATTCCATTGTGCGCCTTGTCCGGTACTTCAAGGTAAGTTCTCTTGTCATTTTACGTCGTTTGCGAGATGCTCAATATCTAACTGAGGAAGAGTTTAGACGCCTTTACACTGATGAATTAGTCCAATTTAACCAAAAAAGTTCGGGTGGTAGTGGCGGCGATTTCTACCGAACACTTCGTACAAGGCTCGGCAAACGTTTTGCCTCCGCGCTTATTGGAAGTACGCTTGAAGGCACAACTGCATATCGTGATGCGTTTCAACTTCTTGGTGTCAACAACTCTGAGAAGATACAAAGGCTCGCCGCAATGGTGGGGGGCACATCCTGATGGCCCACTTGATAGACGCAAACTGCTTTATTCAGCCTAAGAACGATTACTATGGCTTTGACTTTTGTCCGGGTTACTGGCAATGGTTGGGGCAACAAAACCAAATAGGAAATTTGTTTAGCATTGATAAAATTGGCGACGAACTGAGATGTGGGAATGATGAATTGGCTGAATGGTCTAAACAGAAAGATAGTGGCTTCTTTCTGCCCATAGATGTTCCTGCTTTATCCCAGATGAGTGTCATCAGCACATGAGTAAATTCAGCGGGCTTCAAATCTCATGCTGTTCCTACGTTTATGAACTGTGCCGATCCGTTCCTAATTGCCTATGCTTTAGCGCATGGGCATACAGTCGTCAGTCATGAGCGCATTATTCTTGGTGAAACTAAGAAAGTGAAAATACCAGTTGTATGCCAGCATTTTGGTGTGCCGTGTATCACACTTTTTGATCTTTTCCGAAGCACAGGGAAAAGGCTTGAACTTGCTTAATTGAAGTTGATAAATGCGGACTGAGTACTGAAAGAAGCAACAGCAGAACAAGGGCCGGACTGTGTGAGCAAGTCCGGCCCTTGTTTGTTGCGCGAATGCGGTTCCTAACCGTGCGCCAACGCAGAACTTGTCCAATGCCAGGGCAAAGAAAGACACAACTCCGCCGTGAAACTTGTCGATAAGCTCGTACTCAAAGACATCGTGCCGTGGTTCTTTATCGGCGTCGGCATGTTCACGGCCCTTTACTTTGCCCTGGGCGCGTTTATTGCCGCATCCCGCTTTCTCTCGCAAGGCGCGCCGCCGCTGTTGATTATCCAGTGGATGCTGTACAATACTATCCCCGTGCTGGGCAAGACATTCCCGATGGGCATGCTGCTCGCGGTCCTGCTCGGCTTCGGGCGGCTGTCCGGCGACAGCGAGGCCGTGGCGTTGTTCGCGGGCGGCATCTCGTTCCAGCGCATCGCGGCCACTGCCGCCGTGCTGGGGCTGGTCGTGAGCTTGGCGGGCTGGGCACTCAATGATCCTATCGCGTCGTATGCCAGCGCACAGGCCCTGCGCATTAAAACCGAGGCGATTGACAAGCCGGGCGACACCAAGCAGACCCTCAACACGGATATTCAGGGCAGTGACGGCGCGATTACCAACCTGCGCGTGGACAACGGCTACGATGCCCGCACGCAGTCGCTGCGCCAGGTGACGCTGACCATTTACAGCAAAACGCGCCAGCCGACCGTGATTATTCATGCCGACCGCGCGCAGGCCGTCAAGATCACCGGCAAAGACTGGACTTTGTACAACGTAGATGTTTATCGGCTGGGGCCTGCGACCTTGTGGAGCCATTCCACCCAGCTTAGCTCGCGCGCACTGCCCACCACCGCCCTGGAACACTCGCCCGATGTCTTCGCCCTGCTGCAAAGCTCCCCAGACAACTTCAGCTCGGGCGAGTTGCGCCACCTCATTGCCACGCTCAAGCGCGAAGGGCTGGGCAACAACCGCAACGCCCGCGACTTTGAGTTTAACTACTGGGGGCGTTTCTCCATTCCCCTGGCCTCGCTGATCTTTGCCGTGGTGGGCGCGCCTCTCGGCCTGCGCCCGCAGCGCAGCGCCAAGCTGACCGGCATGATTTTGGCCTTGCCATTGATCTTGGGCTATTACGTGCTGTATACCGTGATGGATAACCTGACGATGGGCGGGCGGATTGCGCCGTCCTGGGCGGCGTTCCTGCCGGATATTGTCGGGCTGGCCTTGGGGATGTGGCTGGTGTGGCGGCGGTCTTTGTAGGGGAATAGCCCCTCCGCCTAAGTTCTGGGGAACCCGGAGAGAATAACGAGGCCAGGCGGCTGTGTGTCAGGCGTGGGTAATCAGCGCATCGCGCGTCATCTCAACCAAAGATGCCCTGTCAAACGCGGCCACAACAGCAGGCAAGTTCGGCAGAAGCAATGCTTCCAAATCCGCGTTGGCGATGTTGCCTGTGGAAATCAACAGCAGGCTCTGCGGCTGACCATGCAGGGTAAAGCTGACAAGAAAATCGGCGTCTTTGGTGATAACCACGCGCTGTTCCCGGTTGGTTCTCTGGATGATTGTATCGTCTGGGGTGTAATTGGCATTCGGCAAATCCAAAGTGTGCAGGGCATCATGCCCGGCTTCCTGAAGCCGCACAGCCAGGCGACGGGGTAGCTGGGCATCCACTAAGAACTTCATCAGCGGCGGCTTTCGGGGGTCAGGCGGCGAGGGGTTCTGTGCGCTTGACCTGTGTCAGCCGGGCGGCGAAGGCGAAGGCGGCGAGAATGTCCTCGCGCTCCAGGTCGGGATCGTCGGCCAGCAATTGCTCAATGGTCATGCCGCTGCTCAAGAGTTCCAAAAGCATCTGCACCGGATAGCGCAGGCTGCGGATGGTAGGCTGACCATGACAGATGGCAGGGTTGCGGGTGATGCGCTCCAAAAGTGGATGGGGGCTGCTCATGGCTTTATTGTACCGCACTTGTCCCCCGGGCAGCGTTTATTCAAGCGGCGGCGTTTATTCAAGGAGAGAGGATGTGGCTGGTGTGGCGGCGGTTTTTGTAGAAAATCTCCGGGTGCCGCCGTCACTGACACACGCTTCCTGAAGAGGGGGTTCCACTCACGTCTCAGCCCGCCGGGAAGAGCGAGACAGCAAAAGCATCCAAGCGGCAGAATGGAAAGAGGTTCCTCCAGTGATGCTGCTAACCTGCCGATAACATCGACAGGATGGTCCCCAAAATGAAACTGCTGTTTTTGCACACCGAACAGGCCGACTGCTCGGAGTACAAGGTTCACAAGGCATTCGTGAACCGAACTTCCAATCCCGTCATCGACGCCCACTTTTTGTGGCAATCTTCCCTCCAGACGCCGGATGCGAACTGCCCCGCCCAAACGGGAAAACCTGCGAACACGCGGTTCTTTGACTTTGGCCGGGATCTCTCTCTGCGCCGTCAGCCGCAGCGCTTGCACCGCGCCTGGTCGATGGGGAAACAGTGGCATCCCGCCAATCGGTTTGTTTCCCGCTCCCTCGCTGACATCCAGCCGCATGTGGTGTATACCTCCCAGCGCGCGCTGGAAGTCAAGCGTGGGGCACGCCTCGCCCGGCACCATGGTTTGCCTCACATCGTGCATATCCACTATCCCGTGGGAGAGTGGCTGGGGAAAGGTGTCATTCCCCGTATTCAGCAAGCCGATTTTGTGATTGCCGCTTCTGAGTTTGTCCGGCGTACTGCAGAAAGCGCTGGAATCGCCAAAGAGCGAATACAGGTCATCTATAACATTGTTGAATTGGAAAAGTATACTCTGTCACGCGACCGGCGCTGGCTGAACCAGGAATTCGGTTTAACCGAGGATGCGACAGTGATCGTGGTGGCCGGTCGCATCGATCCCGGCAAGGGACACGACTTGTTGATCGAAGCGATGCCGGACGTGCTTCGTCAATTTCCGCAGGCCGTGGTGCTGGCATGCGGCGAAAACAGCAACGGCACCGACTTTGCGGTAAAACTTCAGCAGCGATGCGCACAGCTTGATCTCACACGCAGCTTCCGCTTTGTCGGTTTCCGGCATGACGTCGCACGGATCATGGCCGCGAGTGACATCTTTTGTCTGCCCACTCTCCAAGAAGCGTTCGGCCTGGTTTTTACCGAAGCGATGGCGGCGGGGCTGCCCGTCGTTGCCGTCCGCTCGGGCGCAGTGCCTGAAATTGTCTGCGACGGAGAAACCGGCCTGCTGAGTGCGGAACAGGACACGCCCCAGCTTGCGAACAACCTGCTTACGCTCCTGCAGAACCCGCACTTACGCCGGAAGATGGGCCAGGCTGGGCAAGTGCGCGCTCATACCGCTTTTGCGCCCCGCCTCTTAGCCGATGCGTGGGGCAATGCTCTGCAGGCCATGCTGATGCATGATTAGCAGCTTCATCTGACGCGATTTCCAGACGCAAAAAAGCCTATACTCAATTTAACAGCTTTCCCGTGATGGGCTGTTAGGATGCTTGGCCCTGTGCTCTGTATAACATCAGTCAATTAAGATGCAATCAGACACACTCGGACACAATCGGGTAGAATTACGGACAGAAACGCTCAAGCGCTTGTCGCTTTGTGAATTGACGCGGCTTCTCGTGCAGAGCACAAGCGCCAAGAAACTTGGCGTTCGTTCGCGACGTAGTAAACCCCATGGCTTCGCTGATTTTATTTGTGCTGGTGCTGGTGGCGGCGGGCGGATTTATCGCCTGGCTCGGCGACCGCCTCGGCACGCGGGTCGGTAAAAAGCGGCTGAGCATCTTTGGCCTGCGGCCCCGGCACACGGCGATGCTGGTGACGATTGGGGCGGGCGTGGGCATCGCCGCCATCACCGTAGTAATTTTGGTGTCGTATGACTTCACCGTGCGGCGGGCGCTCCTGCATGGGCAGGAGATTATCACGGCGAACCGCCGGCTGACACAGGAAAACGGGGCGCAGCAGAGACATATCGCCGCGCAGCAAACGCAGATCGCGGACGGCACGGCACGATTGGCCGAGGCACAGGCAAAGCTCGCGCCGATCTTGGGCCAGCTTGCCGGGGCGCGCGCGGCCTTGGGGCGCGGGCAGGAGGCATTGCGTCAGCGTCAGGCGCAGTTGGAAGGGGCGCAATCGCAGCTCACGAAAACGCGGCAGACCCTGGGCGCGACCCATGCCGACCTCAGCGTCGCCGAGCAGCGCGTGCAGTCGGCAAAACAGGCGTTGACGCTGGCGCATGTCCGGGTGCAGTCCGCACAGCATCAGGTACAGACTTTGTCGAAGCGTGGCCTGCTTTTGGCGGCGCAGAATGCGGGTTTGCAGCATGCGGGGTTGGCATTGGCGGCGCGGGCGACGGCTTCACGCCAAAACTTGATTTACCGGACAGGGCAGGAACTCGGACGCATTCAGATCAAAACCCCGCAGCCGGTGGTCTCTGTGGAACAAGAGCTGGCCGGCTTTTTAGGAAGCTTGAGCCGACAAGCCGCAGGCAAAAGCGGAAAACTGGGCGTCAACAGGCGTGCCGTCGCGATTGCCGTGCCCACTGCCTCGGGAGACTACAAAGCCTTGCCGCCCGCTCAGGAGCGGGAAGCGGTGCGGGCACTGGCGCAGAACATTGCGGGAGCAGCGCACAGCGCAGGCGGCGTGGTGGTGGTCGCGCAGGCGGCCTACAATGCCTTTCAAGGCGAACAAACCGACATTGAGCTGCATCCCTATGACAATGTTTTGATTTACCCCAAAGATGCTGTTGTCGCCAGCGAAACAATCAACGGTGCCCAGCCGGAGACGGAAGTCATCAGCGAACTGCAAGCGTTCCTGAGCGGCAAAGTGCGTCCCGCCGCCCTGCGCAGCGGCCTGATCCCGCAGACCGACCCGCAAACCGGGCGGCCTGTGGTCGGGGCGCTGGACCAAAATACGTCATTGGCTCTCGTGCGGCAGATTTTGCAGATTGGCGGTCCGGTGCGTGTGACAGCCTCCGCCGACCAGGATATTTACTCCAGCGGCCCTCTCGCGCTGCGCCTCAGCGCCGCGCCTGCCGAAGCGGCTCCGGCAGCGGCCAAATCGTGAGCGAAGCCCTCCCCGACGAAACGGCAGAAACCGTGCTGGCGATTGATCCAGGCAGCGTTAAATGTGGGCTGGCTGTTGTCTCTGCCCCACCACTTGTCCGCCTGAAGCTGGCCGTGGTGGATCGCGTCCGGCTGACGGTGGAAGTGGGGGATGCGCTGCGCTCCTTTCCTCAAATCAGCCGCCTGCTGATGGGCAGCGGGACAGGCAGCGGGGAGCTGCGCCGCGCGGTGCGCCTGACATTCCCTCACATTATCTTGGAGACCGTGGACGAACACGGCTCCTCAGAGCGTGCGCGCCGCCGGTTTGTGCGCGAAATCCCACCCAGAGGTTTGCGCAGGCTGCTGCCACCGGGCCTGCGCACCCCGGAACGTCCGTATGACGACTATGTCGCGCTGCTTCTCGCCGAAGAATACTTTAGCCGAAAGCAGCGCTGACAACACAGCGGTGCAGGAAAGTGGCTGTTCGGTCGCGAACCTGTGGAGCACATTCAGCGTCTGCTTACGTAAATGTTGTCTCAGCTGCCCCCGGAGGAACGACATGCTCCCGAATCACATCCGACGTCGGACCGTTCGATCAAAGCTCGTGCTCTTAACAACGCTGCTGGCGGGCCTGCTGGGAGCAGCAGGGTGTCACCAAGCGGCAGAGACAGACCCCAGCTCGTCCCCGCTGGCGCTCCTCAAGAGCATGCCGGACACACCCACCACACTGCCCGCCGCCTCGGCGCTTTTTGCCACTGTTGCTGCCCCGGCTCCGATGTCCGTTCAGCAGGTGGAGCACACGATCCTGCCGCCCCGGCCCCCTAATGCCGATCAGGTCGCCCAGCAGGCCGTGATCCCCGACACCGGCTCGCCCGCTCCCCCGACACTCGCGCCGTCTGACGCTGGACTGATTGTCTGCAACCCGGTTGTCGGCAGCCCCGCCCTGTCTGCGTTTGGCTCCGGGTGCGGGCGCTGGCTGGACCTGGTTGCGGCAGGCCAGCCGGAACTTGGGCGCACGCCGCTTTGGGAGTCGCGGGCACGCGCTCAGCAGGAAATGGGGCGCACCGACTTGCGCCTTTCTCCCGCTCAGGCTGCCGCGCTTTCCACCATCACCGGGGCTGACCACGCCGCCTGTGGCACGCTCATTGGGACACCCACCCGCTGCACGCTGACCTACCGGCTTTACGCGCTGCCCGGCGGCAAACCTGTCGGACTGCCGCTTACCCAGAGTGGAAGCGAGGAACAGGTTCTTGCCGCGCTCCCGGCTATGGCAAAGGCGCTTGACGCCCGGCTCGGCGTGTCCGCCCCGCACATTCCGCTCTCGGTGGGTCTGTCGCCCGCCGAACTCACGCAGTTTGAGACGATCAGCCGGAAGGTCTATCCCTCCGACGCCGACCTGCTTGCCCTGGCTCGCCTCAGCGCCCACTCGCCTGTGGCGGGCATGGACTACCTCGACTCGCGGGCGTCCAATGATGAGGTGCTGCTCACCGACATGGTGAGAACCCTGCGAACCCAACTCCCCGGCAATGCCCTTGTTCTGGCCCACATCGGCTACGCGAACCCAAGCGCGCTCCGGCCCTGCGCAGCCGCCACCCAGGTACTGATCGCCCGCTACCCGGCAAGCGCCCTGCTTGCTCATACCGACGTGTGGCAGCAGCGGATATGGGGTACGCGCGCGGGGGAATTGAAAGCGGCGCAGAGCACTGTACGCGATGCGCCGGACGACCCCGAAACCTGGCTCGCCCTGGGTTATACCCTCGGCGACGTGGCGGAGGACCTGCGCCAGAGTCGGCAGGCACGGGACATCTCTGCGGCGGACTGGGCCGTACTCAAACGCCTCTACCCCCAACAGGAGGCGGTGGATTTGCGAGCAACGGCGCTGGACCCACGCGACGGCCATGCCTGGCTCCGTCTCGCGGAGGCCGCAACAGTCGAAGGCGACATCACCCGCGCCGATGGCGCGCTGGCGAAGGCGCTCTCGCTGGACTTGGACAAGCGGGAGGTGTATTCGTGGGGCCTTCAGATGTACCAGCCCAAATGGGGTGGTGACCCGCAGATGCTCGCTAGGATCACCGCTCTGGCCGCCGCCGAGCCGTGGAATGACGCATCGGGGGCGCTTGGCGCTGCCGAGAACCTGCGCTCGGCGCACCAGACAACAGAGGCGGACGAGGTGCTGTCTGGGTTCATCGCCCGGCAACACGCCAAAATCGCGAAAACCCCGTCTGATGCGCTCCTCCACTGGAACCTGGCCGCCGCGCTGGCCGTTCAGAAGACTGCCCCCGCCCTGCGGGAAGCGTCGCTGGAGTACCGCATCGCCGCGCACCTCATGCCGAATGCGCCTTCAATTCACCGCTGGCTAGGGGATGTGCTTGACCGGCGGGGGCGGCAGACGGAGGCCATCGCCGAGTACCGAAAGGCGGCTGCGCTCGATCCGTTCGACTCCAGCACGCACTTTGCGCTGGGCTATGACCTCAAGCATGAACATCAGTTCCCGGAGGCGCTGGCCGAGCTGCGGCTGGCGATGCGTCTGAACCCGCGCAATGCCAAAGCCCACTATGGTCTCGGAGAACTGTTGTCCATGCAGCATCAATACAAGCCTGCGGCTGCCGAGTACCGGGAGGCGATCCGCATGGCCTACTATTCCCTGGGGGCGTGGATCAGTCTTCCCAATGCGCTGGATCAGTGCGGGCAATATGATGCCTCGCTGGCGGCGGGCGGGGAGGCGGACCAGATTCTGACGGAGCAGGCGCAGACGAACACCGAGACAGAGCTGCCTATCCACAACACGATGGCTGACGATTATTTGCACAAGAAGGATTGGGATCAGAGCATCGCAGAGAGCAATGTGTCACTCGGGTACAACGCCAACGATGCGTGGGCGCACGAGAACCTTGCGGAAGCCTACATGGGGCAGGGCCGGAAAGACGATGCGCATGCTGAGTGGGGGAAGGTAATCGCGCTGGGCGACCCGGTAATTACGCCGGTAGCCCGCAAACTCCTAGCCGCCCACCGATGATGAACCCTCCCAAAGCCTTAGGCACCAAATGGCGCAGGCTGTCCTTGCGTGCCTTCTGTGTTTGGAAGCGCATCGCTTGCGAACGAGCCTCAGCGGCTGCGCCGCCAAAGCAAGCATTACTCTTGAGCCGCCTGCGTAACTCCTAATAAAAAAAGAATAAATATATTTTCTCAAACCTGAAACATTGGGTAAATGCGATTGTCTATCGCAGTGGCTCACCTTTCCAACGCTTTCCAAAGCGGCGGGGATACGGGCCGCATCTTCAGTCAATGGCGACGCAGAGGCGCAGGCGAGCGCCGGCAATGCAGACAGCAGACGACAAGACGCATGGGACAAAAGTTCGGCTTTGTTAAGGCAACATGGATACTTAGCAAAAAAGAGCCTTTGAAGCGAGCGGCGCGTCGAATGTAGGACGCAAAGCGGGCAATCAATCGCGGCAACACCAAGCCTTTGAACCTGGAATGCCAATGCAGACTCACAGTCTGTGGATTGAAACTAAGGAACAGAGGAACCATGAAAAAATCTCTCACTCTCATCGCCGGCGCAAGCCTGCTGATGCTGGGCGTGCCGACCATCTCGATGGCGCAGGCTGCCCCCGCATCCGGCCCCTTCGCCGATGTGCCCGCCGATCACTGGGCGTACAACTCGGTTGACACCCTGCAGAAAGCCGGCATCGTCATCGGCTACCCGGACGGCACGTATGGCGGCAAGCGCGCCATGACCCGCTACGAGTTCGCCGTCGCCATCGCCCGCCTTCTGCCCCTGCTGAAAGTGGACACCTCCAACCTCGCGACCAAGGGCGACCTGGCCGCTTTGCAGTCTGACCTCGAGTCGAAGCTGGCCGCAAACCAGGCCGCTCTGGATGCGCTGACCCGTTTGGTCAACGAATTCCAGCCCGAGCTTCAGCGCCTGGGCCAGGACGTTGCGCAAATCAAGATGGAGCTTGCGGGCCTTGAGCAGCGTGTCGCTGTGGTCGAAGCCGAGCAGCGCCGCCTGAAGATTACCGGCAATCTGGACCTGATCGCCCGCGCTGACAACTCTCGCCGCGACGGTCAGCAGTTCGTGGACGAGAATGGCGTGTCCGGCACCACCACCAGCAAGCACCTGTTTCAGAAAAGCGATGTTTACCACAACTTCGACCTGAACCTTGTCGGCAAGCTGAGCGAAACCACGACGGCAAACGTCAAAGCCAACTTCAGTAACTTCCTGCCTTCGGTCGGCAACACATCGGCTATCGGCTACGGTGTCAACAACCCGTTCATTACAGGTCGTGACATTCAGCCGGGCAACCTGACAGCCGCCGACAGCCAGAACGTCTTCCTTGAGGAAGCCTACCTGGATGCCCCGCTCGGCCTTGGCCCTCTCGGCGGCGCCCGCCTCCAAGTTGGCCGCGTTCCCGTCCAGTTCAGCAAGTACACCCTGCAGCAAGTAGATGCTGATGTTTACACCAACACCTACGAGACAGACAGCGGCAATATCCCGTTTGACGGCGCAAAGCTTGGCTTCAAGCTCGGCCCCGCCCAGATTGCCACCTTTGTCGGTAAGAACGACACCATCCCGTACGCTCAGCCTTATGGCGGGTCACAGGGTTTGCCCGGCGTATTCACCGGCAATCCTGCAAATCCGACATTCATCCCGCAGCAGCGGCCGACTGGCGAGATTCTTACCAACCATGCTGCCCCGTTTACTCAGGGTGCCGGTGTCCGCGCTTCGTTCGGTACGGCCAACACCTTGCTGCTCAGCGGTACGCTGGAAGAGTTCGGACTCGGCGCTGCCACCAACAATCTTGGCGCGACAATTTCGCACTCTCCCATCGATCCACGCACGGGCCGCGACTATAATAAGCTGACAGTTTACGGCGCTGACCTTAACGGCGCACTGCCCTTCGGTTTGGGCGGCTTTGTCAAGAAGGGCGCTATCGGCGTGGACGCGGCTTATACCGTATCTGTGCAGGGTGGCCTCAAGACAAATGCAGGTGGCACAGGCTACCAGTACCAGTCCAATGAAGAGCAGCTCAGCGCGCAATTCGGCGGCCTGTCCCTGAAGGGCGGCTACCAGTATGTTGGGCCGTACTTCTCTTCACCAGGTTACTGGGGCAAACTGGGCGCCTGGACCAACCCGACCAACGTGCGTGGTCCGATTGTCTCCGGCCAGTATGCTCTGACCCCGAAGCTTGCGCTGAAGGCGGATGCACAGTTCTACAAAGCGGCTTACGGCCATGCCATCTCGCCACTGCAGCAGGATGATAAAGTCACCCGCTACCAGGTGGGCTTGGGATATGGCCTCAGCAGCCAGTATGCCGTGGACCTTGGCTACGAGGACGTTCTTTACGACCTGAAGAACAACAACGGTACCTTGAACAATGCGGGTAAGCCCAACGAGTCTTACCTGACACTTGGCGTGGGGCATAGCTTCAACAACAACGCTTCGCTGAAGCTTCTGTACCAGATCGTGCGGTACGACGACAAACTCACCGGGTTTGACCCCAACAACCGTGATGGCGGCGTGGCTGTCGGGCAGTTCTCGCTTAAGTTCTAAGCCTGAACTAATCGGCTAATGCTTAACCCCTTGCCTGTAAAGGCAAGGGGTTTTTTCTTGCCTAACTCACCGTAGTCATTGGAAACAAAGAACGCTGCTTTGGCGTCTATCAAAGACAGAAGTTCATAACCGGTACAGAAGGAACCAAATTATGCAGACATCTTGGCGCAAAACCAGCCCTGTCATCGCGGCGCTGGCGGCAGGCACTATCTTTGGCGCGGGCCTATCCAACGGGGTAGCGCGGGCCGACCTGCTCGGCTCGGTGCTGAAAGGCGGCGGCATTGCGTTTTTAATCAAGCAGTTCAATCGGCCTATCAATGACGGCATCAACAAGCTGACGGGCAGCGCAGGCGCACCGCTGCTCGAGGCGACCAAAGTCGTGCCAATTGTCAGCGTGGGGCAGGGCGGCTATGTGGGGGCGGCGCAGGTCTCAGGGCCGCAGGAAGCGCTGAACAGCGTACAGGCAGTCGGCTTGCTGGAAGGCGGCCTCAACGGCAAGACGTTCAGGCTCAAAGCCCTCGTACCGATCAACACCAACAAACCAAACGGCAAGACGGGTTTAAGCCGCGTTAAAGGCGTCGGCGTGAGCGCCATTGTAGACATTCATGTCTGATGCCTAGAGTAGATTATCTTTTGCTCAGTGAATAGAAACCGCGCCCCGGCTGCTTCAGGCAGCTAGGGCGCGGTTTCTTGTTGGCATCGTGTTTGGTATGGCAGGCGTGTATGCGCTAGGGCACGCTCACCATGACTTTGAGACTGGCGGTGTTGCCGGCCTGGTCAATGGCTTGAATGTCCAGCGTGTGCGCGCCGGGTTGCAGGGAAAGCGTTTGCAGGGTAAACGCTTCGCGGGGCGAGTCAAACAGGCCGTCCTCCGGCTGCGCGGCGGCCAAGTCGCCGCCGTCAATACGTGCCTGCACGGCGCGGATAAAGGCCAAACCTGCGCTGGCAGTTCCATGCACTGTGACCACTCCGCCTGCGCCGACACTCGCCGGGCTGAGCGATAAGCGTGGCGGCTGGTTGGCGACAATAAACAGCGACGACACAGACTTGGCGGTCAGCGCGCCCTGCGGGTTGCTGGGCTTGTCGCTGGCGATCACCCGCACCTCGTAGGAGCCGTCCGGCACCTGCGCCGTATCCCAGGTGTAGGATGTTTGGGTAGTAGCCTGCGTGTCTGCAGTGGCCGCGCTCGTGACTGCGGCCCGCTGGCGCGTGATGGCGTCGCGGATTACCTCAGGTTTCTTTTCTAACGCGATGATCTGCTGGCGCACGGCGGGCGGCAGTTCCGGGTGCTTATCTAAAGCAGCCTGCATTTGACGCACTTTCTCGTTGACATCGGTATCGGTGACAGGTTTGTTGGCAAGCGAAGGCGCGGGCGCAGAGGTCGTTGCCGGCTTCTTTTTTAACGGCAGCCATGTCTTGCCGTTGTCGACTGAATAGGAGAGGTCATAAGAGAGCGTGTCTTTGTCGGGATCGCCTGCCGTCCAGCGCAGGGTGGCTGTTTTGGACAGGGCCTCGCCGCCCGTGGGGCTGAGCAGGCGGACAGTGGGCGGCTGGTTGCGGGGCAGATAATACACGGTCACTGCGCCCAGTTTCGGCACCAGGCCCTGCGCCACGGATTGGGCGCTGCCGGTGAGGGCCGCCTGGTATTGCAGGTAGCGGCCCGGCGGCGACATAATCTCCTGCCCTCGCAGTTGGGCCGAGGGCGCAGACCAGGCGCTCCACGAGCTGTCTGGGGTCTCCACATCGCCGGTGCGCGTTTGCAGGGTGAGCGACGTGCCGGGTGGCGTGTCCCCTGTCCACGTCAGCGTGCCCCAGTGCGCGGGCAGCCCGGCATCGTGGACGGTGCTCTGGAACTGCCCGGCCACAACTCCGGTGCCGGGAGCGGCGATGGCGTACAATGCCCCCGGCGCGCTCGCTCCTGCGTACACTTGCCCCGATGAGGCGTCTAGGCCCAGGGTGATAAACTGTTCTTCAGAAGGGGCGACAAACGTCTGGATCGTCTCATCCTGCCCGATTCGGTAGATGCTGCTGCCCGCGCAGGCGTACAGGTTGTCATTGGCGTCCATTTTGAGGCTCAGGACGCCGGACATGGCGCGGTCGGAGAGCAGGCGGGAGTAGCCGTCGGGGGCGATCTTGTAGATGCTGCCTTTGGGCGAAGTGCCTGCGTACACATTGCCCTGCGAGTCGGTCGCAAGAGCGGAAATCTGCGGTTCAGGGCCGTCGTAAAAGACGCGCGACTTGCCGTCCGGGTTAATCTGATACACAATGCCGTCGGGGGCTGCGCCTGCGTACACAGTGCCCGTTTTATCCATCGCAAGCGAGAGAATGTTGGTTTCGGGCGAGCTGAACAGCGGAGCGGGGGACGGCGTGCCGTCAAACGCAAGCTTGTACACATTGCCCTTGCCGCCGCCGGTCGCGATATACAGATGTGTGGGGCTTGCGAGCAGAGCCGTGATATAGTTCTCTTTGGCCGTAAAGAACTTGACCCCTTTGCCACTCGGCGCGACTTTGTAGACAATTCCGCCGGGGGCCGTGCCGATATACACGCTGCCCTGCGGGTCTAAAGCCAGAGACGTGGCTTCCAGTTCACTGGTCTGGAAGAACTTCGTTGACTTGCCGTTCGCGTCTATGTGGAACACTGTGCCGTGGTCGCCGCTGCCCGCATACACGCCGCCTTTGCCGTCCGGCAGGACAGCCCAGAGATATGTTTCGCCGGTCTCGGCGCGCTTTTGCAAAGTCGCGGAGAGGCGCACGTCGCCCGCGCTGGTCACAGACACGTTTTTGAGCGTGCCCGCGCTAAACTCCGTCGCCGAGTCCTGACGCCATACCGAAGCCAGCCGCCCGATGGTTTTGATGGCGGGCGCGCTTGTGTTCGCAGCAGGGGCGGTATTGGCGGTACTCGCACTGCCACCGACAACAGCGGCAGAACTCCCTGTTGTCACTGCCCCGCCCGCAGCGGGCAGCGGCGGCGCGGACGGCACAGCGACTGCCGGGGCAGGGGAGATGGGCATCTGTGCCAGAAACTCCGCGCTTTCCGGCAGGGTTTGGCTGGCAGGCTGACTATCTCCTGAGGCGTCATTGCCGCTGTTTCCACTCTCTAAACTCCCAGGGTTGCCGTCGCCGGTGCTTGTGATTGTTCCGGTCGCTTCGGGCGGAGCGGGCGTAGCGACCGGGTCGGTCACGCTTTTCTTCTGCACGACAATGGACAGGGACTGGCTGCCGGAGATAATATACGGCGTGGCCTGCGTGATTTTCACGTCGTCACGCTCGGCTTTTAATCCCGATGTCCGCGTGCCCAGCATGACTCCGGCCAGGGTCGGCGGCAGGCCGCTGAGTTTTTCGCCATTGATGTTGAGCGCCGAGGTGGGCAGGACAAGCCGCGTCACCAAATCGTTGTTGCGCGGCTTTTCGCCATACTGCCGGGCCAGCTGACGCACATTGGACGCAGGCGATGTCGGCCCACTCGGCATGAGCAGGATCAATCCCCCGCCCAGCGAGATGCCGCCGCTGTCCGAGCCGCCGCCCTTGACCGACAGCGTCAAAACGCCCGGCAGCGTATTTTGCGGGATTTTAAGCGGCACGGTCTGCGTGATAAAGTCCCGCTTGTAGGGCTTCAATACGACCCCGACCTGCACGGTGTCACCGGGGGCGTACTTGGTTTGCTTGAGGAAGATATGATCCACTTCGGCGGTGTCGTGCTTGTTCTGGATGGTCACGTTCATTGCCAGCGACTTCAGGCTCAGCGGGTAAAACGGGTTGGACGACAGCAGGCGCATTAAACTGTCCAGGTCTCCGACCGCGCTTTGGTCGATGCTCGCGGCATCGTAAAACGTGTTGGTGCGCTTGATATGCCCCAGCTCCTCCACGTTGGCATCCATGCTGACAGTCGCGACCGAGTCGCCCGGCTGCCCGTGTACCTGCGCAATCGCCGCGCTCGCAAACTGCGTCACCAGCGGCCCCGTCAGCAGGGGATGATTGATAATCCGCATGTGGAACGTCTGCTGCCGCTTGATGGACTGGTCGTTGACGCTGATGGTGAACGGGATCATGTGCGGGGTCTGCCCAAGCTGCCCGCCGACCGAAAACGGCCTATCCTGGAACACGCGCCCCACGGTCTTGATGGGCGACCCTAATTTAACCGAGTCCTGGAACGACGGGTAGATACTGACCACATAGGCCGTGGTCAACGCCGCGTCAATTGGCCCCAGTCCGAAGAACGGATGCCCGAAGATCAGCACCCGGTCGCCGTCCCGATAGGTCACGGTGCCCGTGGCCGTAAAGTCCATATCCCCCTGCACCAGCGACACGCCCACAGCGGAGCCGGGCGTCATCTTCGCGCCCTGAGCGAGTGGGTTGTTTGCGACACTGCCCGCGCCCGCACCCGCCCCGGCCATGACCTGAATATGGTAAGGCGACAGCGCGGCCTGCAAGCGCGCGATATTGCCGCGCGGCATGCCGCTGACGGTCATGGGCAGGTCAATCTGCGAGAAGTTATAATTCGCCGCGCTTGTTCCCGGCACCCGCCCCGCCGTTCCCGCGTCGGCGGGGATCGCGCCCAGGTTTGGATGCTTCGGCAGATCGGGACTCCAGGCGTCCAGCATCTCTTCAATCGGCGTCGCCAGTCCAATCGGCTCGCGCGGGAACGACGGCCCCTGGTTTGTGGACGATGGCACTTCCATGGAGATCGCCCCGACCAATCGCCCTTTGATATAGATGGGGCTGCCGCTCATGCCATGCGCGATATTGAGATGCCGCGTGATCGGCGGGCCATCCGTGGCCTGAAACAAGATATAGTCTTTGCCCTCGTTGAACTTGGACATGACGCCCAATATCTCAATCCCGAACTTTTCAATCTTGGTGCCCTTGAAGACCGTCAGGGCATAGCCGCGCATGCCGGGCCGCAGCTCGCTGATGGGCATAAACTTGCGCCGGTCAAACACAATCCTCTGCCCCGGCGCGGGGTGGGAGATTGCCACCGGGGGCCGGGCGGAGGCGGGAGCGAGCGCTGCCAGCCCCAGCAGGGCGGACAGGACGAGGGAAGAACGCTTCATAGGCTTCTTTCTGCGAATGGGAAAATTAGATATGTGCAAACTTGGTTTCTTCACGACTGGGATACGAACGAGGAAAGCCGGGCACGAAAATGCCCGGCTCTGCCAATCATCGCCTTGCCCTTTGCTTACGGGCGCGCGGCATACACTTGTTCCGGGTCAAACTGCGCTTCGCTAATGGTCTGCCACTCACCCTCTTCCGACTGGGTTTCGCGGTAGTAGCAGGTCGGATGCCCCGTGTGGCACGTCGCGCCGATGGGATGCGCCAAGATTAAAAGCGAGTCCTGGTTGCAGTTGATGCGCAGGCCGACAAAGTTCAGCGTGTGTCCGCTGGTCTCCCCCTTCGTCCACAGCTTCTGCCGCGACCGCTGCCAGAATGTCACGCGCCCGCCGCACAGCGTCTTTTCCAGCGCCTCGCGGTTCATAAACCCCAGCATCAGCACGTCTTTAGTGTCGGCATCCTGCACCACGGCAGGCACCAGGCCAGTGGGGTCTTTATCCCACTTGATTTGGTCTAAAAGTGAAGTCATAACACGATTCCAATGCCATGCCCTCAAGGGCAAGGCTATACGGACGCAACCCCCTACGGGGCTAAAGAGTGGGCCTCATCTTCAGCCCCGAAGGGGCTTTTGTCCGCTCAGCCTTGCCCTTGAGGGCATGGTCAAACTTTTGACGACCAACGGCGCTCCTCAAGGGCTTTTTCCGCTTCTTTGTCTGCCATGAGGCGGCTTGGCCCCAAGAAAGCAAACTTCCCCATAAGCGCGTGCGCATACGTCGCACGGTCGGCGGGACGCTCGTCATGGGGCACGGTTCTCGTCAGCAAGTCCCGTAGGTATTCCTCAACGCTGATGCCGCGCGCTTCGGCTGGCGTTCGCGCGAGAGCCTCAGTCCCGTCTCTCAGTTCCAATGTCACAGTTATAGTTTTATCCAGTGCTTTGCGGCAATGCCCAACACGCCCACGGCCAGCAAAACCAGGGGCGCGCAGCCCGCCCCCGCGAAGGCTTTTTTTCCAATCACATCATGGCGCGCATTGATATGCGGCGGCTCCTGCGAATAGTCCGGCGCGGACACCGCAAACCTGTCCGGCGACTTGCGGCTGCCGTGCCAGACCAGCAGCTCCGCGCCCGTGTTGGCGGGCGGATAGTTGCTCGTCATCTGGAAGACTATTTCGCCCTCTTCCGCCGTCAAGCGTCCGCCCTGCCAGCGCAGCCAGCTCGCCCCCGAATCATCGGTCACCCAGCGCACCGCCTGCCAGTCCGGCGGGCACAGTTCATTGGTCACCGCCTCCGGGTATTTCACCTGCGGCGCGGTTCCCGCAAAATAGTACGGGCCAAGCTCCAGGCGCACAATCCCCGGCCCGCCGCCCTCTTCCGCCACGTGAAGCTGATACATGAAGCCGGTCACGACCTGCTGCGTTTCTACATACGGCCCGCTGACAATCGCCATGCTGCAATGGTTCTCCCTGAAATGCGTACTGGGCAAAAAGCGCCCGCAGGCGACAAGCATCGCCCGCGTCGGGTAAATTGTACCTGATTTCGCCGCAATTGCCCCAAGCGGGCTGAGATGCTGCCAGGGCGAGCGCATCTTAATTTGTGAGTAGCCTTGTCAAGTAGTTGTTGTCCCACCCTGCCTGTTTCTGCTTGGCCTTGATGCCCCGTTTGTGCGTTGTTTCCTGACGCAACAGGTTCAGTGCCATG
>JAABUL010001778.1_pt1 | contig 38819 bp, 21 predicted proteins | sample 5559151 | NCBI WGS metagenome assembly JAABUL01 (sample SAMN10711876, study PRJNA513368) | rock metagenome | isolation source: Antarctica rocks | place: Antarctica: Victoria Land, Pudding Butte sud | reverse complement strand
CTCAAGTAGAGCAAAGGAATCGACTCTTGCGCTTCTACCCTAATCCTAATTTCTCACCCGATTTCAAAGGAATCGACTCGATTCCTTCGTCTACTACCCTGAGTAACGTATTAAGTTCCTAATATAATTTTATTATCTCTTATTAATTAACCTATTCGACCTTAGAGTATTATAGTATAGACTTATATTAAATTTTATTTATCTATATATCTCTATTCTTATAAAAGGCCCTTAGGTATATATTACTAATAGAGTTATTTATAGTTATCTTCTTTAAGAGCTTAGAGTCGAGATTAGCTAAGGCCTTAGCTTCGTCCTTAATATTACTAGCTCTTATATCCTTAGAAATTATTATTAGGTAGCGACTAAACTTAGGGTAGAGAGGGTAAAGAAAAACTAAATCGAGATCTCGAAATCTATCTCTAGCCGCTTATTTCGATATAAGGTAATTACGTCTATATATCTCTAGGCGCTCCGTTATAACGAGATACTAGTATAGATTAAGCTAATAAGTAAGGGAATTAGGTATATATAGCTCCTATATATAAGGTCTAATATAAACTAAGTACTTAATATTATATAAAGATACTATAAGGTAGTATATAAATAATTAGTAAGTAAGCGAATCTCTAGTACTTATTATAACGTATTTATATTAGATAAGCTAGCGTATATTCTAAAAGCTTTACTATTACCCCTTAGGTTTAAGAAGGAGTACTTTCGTACTACGTATTTAGTAGTCGATTTATAAATCTCTCTTAAGTAATAACGAGGGGATAAAGAACGCTTAATATAAGCTAGTTTTTCGCTAATATAAAATATATTATACGCTAACGTACTATATTAATTATCTATAGATTTAATTACCTTATTAAAGGTACTAATTATCTAATTATATAGAATAGATTCGTACTTAGTTAGGGTACCTATACGTAACTTAGCCTCTTTTAAGAATAATAAATCTCTTAAACTTATAGCGAGCTCCTTTACGCCTTCGAACCTAAAGGGAAACTTACTCTAAAGATTTGTTCTAAAGCTACTACGTTCTATATTACTCGTCTTAGCTATTACGATATCTTTATAGAATCTAATATACTAGTATTAGAATAGGTCTTCTTTTAGGCTTTTTCCGTTTAGCTAACTAAAGTTAACGTATATAGATAGGAATACGTAGAAGAGTAATTCGAGATCGTATCGATTTATATACTCGAGATCTCGCTAACTATTACGAAATACTATCCTTACTACCTTAATAGCTAAGAACTTAAGTATACCCGTTATACGCTAGCTCCCTATCTATATACTATAAAAGTCGTTACTAGGTAACCTATAGCTTAGTATCGTTATTATATAGGATATAATAGGATAGTTACTTTAAGTAAGTAGCGCTCCCTATAGGCGTACTATAGTATATAAGGAAGTCTCCCTATAACGGGGATTAATCTCTAAATTAGATAATCTTATCTATTATTACTATATAAAGTAGTTTCCTCTACTTATATTTAAATACTACCTATATATAGTAGGAATACTTTTTATCTACTTATTATATTTATTAAATACGATAAAATACGTAATAAAGGGCTTTTTATATAGCTATATAAGTTATTAAACGCGATATAATATATAATAACTAGTATTAAATCTACGCCCTTACTTACTAATATTATATACTATAAATATTAGGACTTTTTTATTTAAATAATATTAAGGATTTTAACCTACTTCTTTACTATTATTAGGTTTACCGCTTTTAGTATTTATTTATACTAGATCTAGATATTATTATCTACGGATTTCTTTACCTTTAACGTAGTCTCTACCCTATTATAAGTATCCTTAAATTTAATTAAGTTAGAGAGACCTCTATATTAGATTTTAACCTATCTATATTATTAAGCTATCTTATAGATAACTAATCTATAATCTAGTACTATTCCTCTATATAGTATTATTACTATTTCTCTATTATACTAGATAATTATACTCTTAAAGAAGCTCTACTATTTATACTTATAGTAAAACTATATACTACTTATAGGTTATTAGATCTTATATTCTTTTCTAGTAGAGAGTTAAGCTTAATTAAACTAAAGTTCTATTTAGCTTTCTAAGTAATATTTACTATATACTAACTATAGCTTTAAAGAGGTAGAATAAGGTACCCTTTCTATTAGTATTTATAAAGATAGTAATTTAATCTAGGGTATATACTATAGATTTATATAAGTAAATAAAGATAAAGGATACTTAGTAAATATTAGGTATCTACTTTACTAAGCTATTAACCCTTTAAAGGACCCTTAAGGATATAAGAAAGGAAAGGTTCTAAATCCCTTTAATTCTAAAATATTAGTTACTTATATACTATAGGGCTTTAAATATAATATAACGTATTTCGAAACGAATAGAGTAATTATATAGTCTACTAAAGTACTTGTATCCTATAATATCTTTTACCTAAAGCTTAAAATATTCAGCTTCCTATCTTTTAATATTCTACCTAGATATATATTACTAACTTAATAAGAGTAAAACTACTAACTTAGTTAAAGACGGTTATTGTCGAACGGACAGGCTAACCCGAGTAATCCTTAGCGCGAACTCTCTACTCCACTAGCTTTCCCCACAATAGAAACAAGTAAGCCAACATCTAGAATTATACGAGCGTGGAGCTTGCCAAGCTACCCCGTATCATCTCAAAAAGCCAGCTTAAATAGCTGCGCAATTTTCGCGTCCCGCCGGTGCGCGGTCTCGTTTTCAGCGCCGACAAACATCGCCGGCCTGCCCTTGCCCATCAGGTACCTAAGGCTGCAAGGAGCATCTGACCACGACGCTCTGACTGCCCGTGAAGCACAAGGTTGGGCCATGTTAAAGCGCTCCTCGCCATGGGACAAGCCCCGTCTTGCAGGGATGCCAGAATCTCGGATTCCGGAATACGATATTCTGAAACCGAGCCCCATCAACGCTTTGCCTGACAGTCTACTTCTCGACGTATTCGAGGTCGACTATTACCAAGTCAGCGATCAGGCTCGGGCGTTCCCGACCTCTGTCCTTCATGGCTCCGACCACGAGAGACCTACAACGAGGTCCATCCTGCAGGTCTGCAGGCGCTGGAACGCTATTGCTATACCTCTTCTCTACCGCAGGATTCGTATTGAGCTCCGCAAACCCCGTGTCGCTCGAACGGTTTCTCGACTTCTGTCCACCTTACAGACGGAACCCCAACTCAGGTTGTGGACGAGAGAAGTTGATATACTTCTGGATGGTCTCACAGTCCCTGATTTTAGCCAAAGCGAGGCTTTACAGCTAGTCCAGCTTCTCAGATTCTGGGAGACAGGTCTCCGAAATGCTAGCATCCATGGGTGTATTGACGCGGCCAAATCTCGTTCAATCCTGCTCCAGCTTGGAAGCATGTCTCTTGAAGATTTCACATGTTCGGGCTATTACAGCGGCATATCACTCAGCTTCCTTCTGACCCACTTTGAGCTTTCGAGATTGAGAAAGCTCAGCTTGCATCGTGTGAGGCTGCAGGATTACAGCGGATCGCAAGGAGGGTCAAGCTGGCCTCCAATCACGGACGAACAGGTAGCGTTACCCCTCGAGGGACATCATCCATCTGAACTTAAAGAGCTGAATCTGAGTGATCCTTATTTACAAGCTCGGACTCTCGATATTCTTTTAAAACAGCCAAAAGCACTGGAACGGCTCAGCATGGCACTCCTCATGCACTCGACAAATGCCAATACTTACACTGTTGCCGCAATCGAGAGATTGCTGCACTATCAACGACACTCGCTTCGATACATCGAGCTCGGACACATGTGCCAGGTCCATGATGGACTGAATCTTACGAACATGACTGCACTTGAAACTCTGAAGTTGAACGAATCTACCATCTTCCACACCTGTGCCGTGAAGGCCGCGTCCAGGTTAGCTGCACCGAAGCTCAAGCACTTCATCATTGACTTCTCCACGGAAGACCAGCATGAGGCTGATCCAATGAGCGACATGCAACAAACCACAAGCTGGCTTCAACAGTTCGTCGCAACAAAAAAGGCTGTTCTACCAAAAGAGCTTCACACGCTTGAAGAGATCGAGCTTGACTTCTATCCCGAACTGCGGTATGGCGTTACTTGGGAGAGTGTAAGGCAGCCATGGCAGTCCCTGGAGCAGACAAGAGCGAAACTTGAAAGCTCCGGGGTACGATTGAATTACCCAAAGCCGATCACGGACGATGAAGACTGGCATAGGTACTTGGACGGAAGCTGGGAGCCTCCTGAGAGTCCTGACATAATGGACGAGATAGACGCAAGTGACAGTGAATCGGATATAGCTGACATGCGCTGCAGTGATGACGTGGACAATAGCGAGGGTGTGGCCTCTTTCACAGAGCACAGCCACGATCCTGCCCAGACGCGGCTCTGCAGAAGTTTCGGTGTTCAAATGAGTTGTGTTCATTGACAACCCTCACCACCAAGGACGAGCCGAGATTAGCATTTAGGGCGTACGAGAGCCCGAGCTTTAAAATCGAAAGATGGAGACGACGTTCTTGATCGGTTGGTGCAAGGTCAACATTAACGTTGATATCTCTTCTGTGCACTTTCGGCTCTGCGTGGACTGCGCCTAACGGACAGTCTTCTCTGTTCTCGCTCGGTAGTCCGAGAATTAGGTGGGGTATAATGACCATAGGGCTTATTGGCTGCATTGTGACTGCCGCTGTTTTGATCGCGAGATTGGCAAGATACTCCATATCTTCGCAGTGGCTTTCGTGTGTTCGAGCGAAAATTCTCGGCCGCTGCGCCCCTTTCCTCGCTGTTGCCTTTTGTCAATGCACAACCACCCAGCTACTGCGCCCACCCAGCTCCGACCGCGTCAAAAGACTGTTTTAACAGCTTTCCGACCTATCTGAGCCTCGCACTTCAGATTTCGAACTTCATTTTCAGCTCCGATATGAATCTACAGGCGTGGAACGTTGCAAGTTTCCCACGGACGAGATGTCATCGTTCGTGCACAGTCCATTGGTCGACCCTCACAATCAAATCCGTCTGTTGCGTATCCCACCAGGCACCGGCAATGACCTTCTAGAGCTCGAGATCAAACACTGTTATGTAGACGAATCGCCGAAATATGACGCCATATCATACACTTGAGGCAACGCCGCCCATCGGCGAAATGTGAAGATAAACGACAGTGAACTAGAGGTGCGCCATAATTGCTACTACGCCATTTGGCAAGCACGCCTACACACCGAAGCTCGATGGGTGTGGATCGACTCGAGCTGTATCAAGAGAAGAGCATTCAAGTCGGCGCTATGGGCATGATTTATGCCGCTGCGGCGACTGTTCTTGCTTGCATTAGAGCTCATGCGGACGACAGCGGTTTGGTGTTCTCCATGGCCCCGGAAGACGATCATTCGTAGTACTCAATGAATCCCTTTCAGACCGTGCTCCAGGTTGAGATGGCAACGGACACGTTCGTGGACCCCGTCAAACACTGGGCAGCCTGGCTAACATTACAGCCCAGGAGCCAACTTACGCGCTTGTTCCGAGCTTTTTGTGCCACTTCAGCGCAGACCGTACTGGAGTCGGCTTTGGATTCTACAGGACATTGCACTCGCAAAGTTGGTGATTCTCTTATGCGGAGAGGACTCGCTGTCTTGGACCCGAGTCAGAGGATTACCGAGCATCATCGTCTTGTACGAGTTTAGTGATGGTTTGAAGAACGCTTCCCCAGAGTTACTCAGGTCCAACGACCTATGCCACGAAGGAACCGCTTCCTTTGCTAGGCCGCTTCGGGTCATCGCTCCAGCGAATGGGGCAGCGGGCGCGTCCACGCGCCGAACGCGACTTGTATCGCACTCGGAACACACACGCACCGAGTCATGCATGACCAGACCTGTGTCTAATCAATCCAATCCAATTCAAGGCATGTAAATTATATTGACTGGCTAATAGGAGGGCTCTGAATTGCTTTGTAATCAATTCAAGTGACTGTAATTGGATTGATTGTAGCGATGTAGTAAATTGCCAAGCCTAAGAGCTTAATCGTCCGGTCTTCAATCAATCCTCGTCCGGTATTAGCTCTAGGGTGTCGTAGGAGCTAGAGGAGGCCTTCTCATTAGCTGCGAGTACTCTAAAGTAGGAGCTACTAACGTTAGTAGGGTGCTAGTGCTTGTAAGTAAATGTAGTTAAGTACCTATCTAATTTGATTAGCCTAGCCTTACTCTACGCCTTTAATACTATTAGATTGTTAATAGAACTATCTACTAAGGCTCTTCTATATAGAGTAACTATCGCTTTAGTAATACTAAAGACTCGTTCCGGCTCGTCTAATATCACTATAATTAAATTTACTTAAAGCGCTAGAGTAGCGAGTTACGGCTATATTAAGCGCTTACTAAGCTAGTAGGCGATCGGTAACGTAGTTAGTAATATATCTAAGTACCTATAAGTACTATCCTTCCTATAACTAGCTAGCTACTAGTTAACGTCCCCTTCCTCGTCGCCCTCCTTATTACTTAGATAGTTAGTTATAACGTTAAAATTAAGCTAAGGACGCTTTAGAAGTAACTACTCGTCCTTTAGTAGCTACTAGTAGCGGTATTAATTAATTAATTAACTAAAGGACTACCTTACGCTATTAATCTAGTTAGGCTGCTCCTTCTAAGCTTATTTAATCTACTACTATTTAAAGCGAGGGTAAAGGACTACTATAGCTACGTAAATAGGTAAGTTATCTAGTTTAGTATAGTATTAATTTAGCTTTGTCTAAGTAAGGTCGATATTAATTAAGAAGTAGTCCTCTAGCTCTATAGTATCGTCTACTACTAGCTCGTTCGAAGGAAGTAAATTAGATAAGTAACTATCTAGATAGATAACTACTCTAATTAGGTATAGTATAGCCTATTCCTTAAAGTAACGTATTAGTTCTTCGAAGACTAGTATTACCCGCTATATTAAGCCGCTCTTACTACTAGCGTAGCCTTAGAGCCTTATCGTTACGTCCTTAAGCGGCTTCGATACGGATAGGTATTAACTAATAACGCTCTAATCTACTACTAAGAGGACGTCGTCGAGGATAGAGGGACGCTTTAGCTATAGCTTCCGCGGATTTAACCCGGCTTAACGGACCTACTTATCGTACGTAGCGATTTCCTCGTCTATAATAGCTTTAATAGTAGGCTTTAAATAGACTACTCGTATAGTACTATCGTAGAAGGAATTCTAGCGGGTTATAACGTTAGTAATTAATTAGTAGGACTCCTTCTTATCGACTAGCCTAGTAGGAGCTATTAGCTCCTTCTAGTAGTCTATAAACTACTCGTAACGCTATAGCAATCGATTAATCTAGTATACTATATTATAGAGCTTACTAATTAGACCCTTCCGTCGCTATAGCGTAAGCTATTATTCTTCGAGTTCTATATATTTAATCTCGTCGCTAAAGAGCTACTACGTACGTCTAAAGAGCGCTAATTAGCTAACGAGGTTAAAGATATATCTATAATAGCGTATCTATCGCTTATTACGGTTAAAGGACTACTCCTTCGCGAGCTCGTCTATATAAGTAGCGTTACTTAAAGCGTTGTCCGTAGTAAAGTAGCTAAGACGCTCGTTAAGGCTATAGAACGTAATAATATCGCTTATAGTATCTATAATCTAGAGTCTAGTATATCGTCTAGTCTACTTTAGAAGTAAGAGTAGTAATGTTACTAGATTACTAGTAGTATTAATAAAGTAAGTATATAGACCGAGTAGAGCGAGCTTATTACCGCTTATCTATAAGTTAAAGGATAGGTTAATCTTAGTTACTATAGTCTATAGTGTATTAGTAATTAACCTAGCCGACTTATTATAGATTTAAGTAATATAATTACTCGTAGTAGTCCTATAGGGGATAAAGTAGCTATAGCGTAGATTAATATAGTTAAAGAGCTTACGAAGGTACTCGCTATTAAGTTAATTAAAGGCTACGTTATTATTAATTAGCTAGTTATATAGTAGCGCTTTAAAGTAGTCGTAGTTAAAGCTAACTACAATTTAATTCTTAATAAAAGAGGCCTCGCTAGATCTAGTTAGGATGTAGTTAGAGTCGTTAAGCTTACGCTTCTTAATAAAGTTACCCTCTTAATTAATATTGTAACGCTTCTTAAGGTACCTAATAGCTATAGACGTTACTTTAGTATAGCGGTAGATTACTAGTTTAAAGGAGCTAGAAGTACGCTTAGCTTAATAGTAGCGACGATATAACTAGTAGTAGTAGCTACTCTCTAAATGATATAGACGCTAGCTATAGGTATATATTCCTTTAACTCGCGGTATAAAGTTATCCTATAGTACCTAGTAGCCCTTAAGTATTATCTAATCTATTCCTTCGTAGCCCTCGAGTAATAGGGAGTCTAGTAGCCTTAGTAGCTCCTTATATAGGCTCTAGAAGTTGCTTTTGCGTTAATAGAGGCTCGGAACCTCGAGCTATAAGGTGTTAATAGAAGATGTAAGGTCGCTACTAACGGTAGAGGTTATAGTTATAGTACGCTATAGGAAGGAAGTAGAAATTAAACCCGTTAATAGAAGATAAATTAAAGATTTACGCGACGTAAAGCGCGACTTAGAGTAGAACAACCTTTATCTAATTAGCTCTTAGTAGCTTATCGTAGAAATCTAGGGCTTAAAACCGCGCTAGTCCGTATTATAGGAAGGCTATTAGTACTCTTTAGACCTCCGTAGTAGTAGAAGGTATAGTAAATATCTTATACTACCTACGAATTTTTTAGCCTATTACTATAGCCCGCTACGGCCTAGGCTTCGAGCTAATTACGCTAAGTCGCTCTATAGGGTTAGAGTTAAGGTAAAAGATAAGATAGAAGATTATTATTATAATACTAATTAAGTTATAAGGTAGTAATTAATTATAGGCTCCTAAATTAGATTAATTATATACTTAGTAATAAGGGTACTAACTTAGATTAATTAGATTATAGAATTAAGCTAATTAATTAATTATAAAAGAATTAATTAAATATAGGTCTACTTTCGATTCTCGTAATTTCCGTTATCTCGGCCTAACGTAGTAGAAAGGTCGGTAAATCGTTATATATACTATATTTACCGCTTCGTATAGTAAAGGTACCGACTTATAAAGTTTTTCTCTATATAAGTATACTCTCCCTTAACTCCGCTATCCATACTACTCTCTTTATTACTATTACTATTACTATCGTCCTCTACCTCCTTATTACCGTTATTACTACTATCTTTATAGTTATTTCTATAATTACTACTACTAGCGAGCTAGTTACTACCTATATATATTTACCTTATACTCTACTCTAACCTTATAGCCTTCTCTACTAGTATCGCGAGGCTATTAGGAAAAAGCTTACTCTACTATCTATTCTATAAAAATATAAGTATCTATATATAATAGGAAAGATATATCTCTAATATATCCTACCCTATTCTATAGCGAAATGTTTTATTCTTTCGTTCTAAATCGGTAGTATACTAGAAACTACTAACACGAGTAGCCTATAGATCTATTAAATACTATTCTAGACTATATTAGTACTATTTCTATATTTTAAGAAGTAATTTTTTACTAATATTATAAAGGTCTTTAAGTACGGCCGAGTCTTCTATAGTAGAGTATTTATAAGAGTCTACTATCTTATCCTTATAGAGCCCTATAACGTACTAGCTTATCCTAAACTATATAATCTATAACTCCTACTAGCGCCTTTAGCTCTAAGGTCTAGGTTAACATTCGTAGTAGCTTTAGTAATAGTATTAGATTCCTCTTTTTGTTTCTATATACGGCTTAGGAATTTATTAGCCTACTAATAGAGTTTGTATCTATTTATAGTAGTATACTCTAGAATCGGCTACTCTTTAACTACTCGTCCTAAGCTTAATAGAGCTCGTACTCGTACTATAGGTATTATTAAGCTTACTTAGAAATATTATATATCTCTAGTTATCTTAAAAAGCGTTTATAGTTCGTAAGGTTCCTATAACGGCTAAATACTACTATAGCTATCGCGCTACGCCTAATATAGCTTAGTAATATAGCTATCTCTTAAGACCTTACTTATAGTTAATTCCTTACTAGAATAGAGCTAATAGTTCTAACCTACGTAGATAGTAAGGTATAGAATAGAACGGATAGGTTACTATTCCGCTAGTAGATAGGCGTTACGTAGGGTATTACGTAACTTTAAGGGTAACTTAATAAGTATTCTTATAGCTTCTTTAAGAGTACTACCTTTATAGAAGTAACCTTTACTACGTAAGTGTCTTTTTATAGCTTCTACGTTAGGGTAAATACCTATACTATATACTCTATATACTAAAAGTTATAAGTTTAAGTTATAGTATATTTCCTATATACTAGATATTACTCGTTTCGTCCGCTTATATTAGAATCTAAGTATTTACGACCCTTACGCTTATATCGCTATTCGTTTCCGTATATATTTAGTAATAGTTCTAGTATACTCCCTTTCTTAAACTACGCGTTAGAAACGCGTTGTAAGGTTACGAACCCTAACGCTAACGTTTAGTAGGGAAAAGCTAAAATGCGTCGCAATTTCGCGATTTAATTCTTCTAGGCGTATTCGGTACGTATAATAACTAATACTTAGGAAAGCAACGAACTTATAGTAAAGTCTTCTAAAAGGTAAGACCGATTATCTCCCCTCTACTATTACTTCTTAGGAATCCATAGCACTATCAAATGATTGACGAAGACTGTATGCAATATCCCGCAGAATTTTGCCGACTAGGCTCATGAAGTATTGCCGCACCCTCGTGATATCATGATCTCGACGTAGATCCACACAAGATGGAGATCACAGAGATGACTTGCATTAGGTCATTCGATCACAGGTCTTTCATACTCGAACCGCATGCGCTTTGATGTCGTTGCATTCGAGTCCTTCTCGGCCAAGGCTCATTTCTGCGGCAGAGAATTTGGTAGAGTAAACCCAAGGAAAGCATGCTATCGACGGCTGACAGCACGAAATTCTGCCCGCCGGCTTTCGACGTGCCCTGCGGCTTCTTCCAGACCTCGAGCATATAGGCGCCCTGCATTTGATGACGAATGAGTTGCCTGCTTGTCACTCGGAATTTCGACGTCATAATCTCGCTTGAATCCTTTGCCCTCCAGATGGCGACGTGAAAGCGCGATTGCCACGTGACGGTACGTCGAGATGGTTAGCGGCGTAGTGAACGTCGCAGCGGTCTCACGCTTGAGTGCCGTGGAGACTCGTTGACTGCTCCAGGAGCCGTCACGATCAGGCGCAAGAAATGGCGATGTCTTGGATTTTGATTGAGGTACGAGTAGGTCGAGTTGCTCGACAAACGGAAGGATGATCCAGATGTAGTAGACAAACAGCTCACTGACTTCTCCCGCCAGATAGCGATGGATGATCTTAGTCGATCCCGTGCATGTATAGCCTTTGTGGTATGACGTCACAAGCGCGACCAACCCGTCTTCAACGAAGATGTTCCGGTGGAACGTAGTATTCCGATGCATTAGGCTGGTGATCTCCGTACCTCGAGCGGGTTGCCCGGAAGTTACATGAGCGAGAAGCAAAAGATCCTCCAGGAATGCTTCGACCTGTTGACGATATCCGCGGACGGCGGTCCTGTCCCAGACGACTTCGCCCCGTCGATCGAGAGAGATGAACAGGTCTCTTAAACTGTCAAGCCGAAGAACACGCCGTAGTAGCCAGCCTTCACCTCCCGGAAGTAGATCATGATTCCGCTTGTCTGACATGAAGGACCAGCCGTTCTCGGTGACAGTCGGGTTGTCCCGGAGCCTGTGCAAAAGCAGTGAAGGCACAACGTCCTCGCGTGCCTCTCCAGGCGATAGGAGGAACTATTCTTCCAGCAGCTTCTGAGATTTCCGCACCTGCTGGGCTACAAAGGCTCGGAAATCATCGACCCGAAGCTCGAGAGCTTTGTAAAAGATCGTTTGGTCGTCTTCGGACCACTGGATGTAGCCAAGAGAGGTGACGGTGTCAGCAATACCCTTCCCGAACGACCGAAGCGATACTGCCGAGCTGAACGGAGTGCAAGGATCAACAGTCATGAATCGCGCTCTCATTTCATCGAGAAGATCGAAGGCGCTTGCCGACTGGCTAGTGACCTCTGCTTGAATGGCTTTCTGCAGGACAAGCATTTGACTTATCTTGAAAAAGCCCAAGAGCGTGGATGTGTGGTTCACGGCCGCGTAGAACGATGTATTTGCCACGTCAATTCCCAGAACAGCTAGGTAGCCAACTACAGTACTCTCGTGCACGTCTCCTTTCAATTCGTGATCGAGCAGTGAAATGCAGAAGTCGAGACATGCGTCGTCGAATATTTGCATAGGTAGACGAATCGCGGCTCCTCCGTGGCTAGGCTCCACTCCACCATATGTCCTTTGCATGCCAAGACCAAATATCCGGTCCAGGAGAGCTGTCTGGCGGCTATTCAGGCAATGGCCGAGACGGATGGGTTGAGCCGGGTCGTTTGACCTGACAGCGAAGCATAAAAGTCGTTTCCATAGCTCTTTATACTGCCTGTAAGTGGCCTTCTGTAGCTTTACCATCAACGGCTGCGAATACGCCTTCCGCTGAGGTAGAAACGAGGCTATTCGTTTTTGTGCGAAAAAATTGATTCTATCGTTGCACACGGAGTGGTATGCTGCCTCGACTAGACGATCAATCGCCTGAGTAAGCTCTTTGAGGGCATGTTCGCCAACATCGGGTGGACGGGCGAGCTGCGCAACGTCGCTTAAGGACTGTCCAGCTAGATAACGAGGCCAACGAGTCCTTTCGAGCCATGGTGAGACTTGTGACTTGGCGAACGTATCTGAAACCACAAGACGGTGGTCTGACCCTTGATGCTCTAGGAGAGCGAGCCTACCCAGGACTCGATCGGCTATACCTCCGTGACTGGAATGCTGCGCGTTCGAGCACCCTTCATCTACTTGCTGCAGCGAGCTCCCAATGTTCTCACATCTGACGCGGAACGCCGCACTCCCCGGTCCACTTTTGAAAAACCGCTGGAAACATACGGAAGTCCAAGGCGCTTCGTCGCCAAAGTGCTTACGCTCGAGCTGATCTCGGATGTTGCTAGACCCTGAGCCTTTGAGACCTCCGCGACTCCTGCTCACGGCAGCGTGTCTCTCGTTGAAGTGTTTTCTAAGACGATGCTCGGATACAGACACCAGGGGGCAATGGCTGCATCCTAGACCTTTAGCAATAGTAAGATTCTCAAAAGGGCGACAGTTCGACGGTGGAAATACGAGACCTTCGCTCGCCGGATCCAGCAATGGTGTCTCCAGAACCGAGGGCAGTGTCTCTTCCAAGAAGGTCTGCAAGAGCCGTTCTGACGCCAGTGTCGGCGAGTCTCGCGAATGCAAGTGTCTCAAATGCCGCGCGAGAACCGAGGGCGAACGGCACTTTTGCATCGCTTGCAAATGAGAACTCGGTATTGGGGTAGATATTCGAGCACGTCCAAGGCTTGCTTTCGTCCGCTCAATACCCAGTGGAGGTGCAGTGATGTGTCTGTCTAATTTACAGCCACAAGGACTTGACGCGGGCTCGACGCGTAGGACGCGAAGCGTGCCAGCGTTCCGTGCCAACGGATGCGTATCTAACTCGATCGAGCCTAGCAAATAAACCAAGGCGCTTTGTTTGAAGCATAGGTCGTTGCTACCTACTGTCCGATGATACACGCTACGTTGCAACACCTTGGCTAATATTTTGGCCTGTTCGACTTTCTTGCAATAAACGATGATCTGTCCGGGTGCGGGATACTCCTCCTTCTTTGCCTCCACTAATTGCTGCACCTCCTCATCCTCGCCATCTCTGTCGTACTCGACCACACTATACTTCACGTTGGGTCGGGTGGTAATGTCCCGAAAAACGTTCATATCACTGTCCTTCACACCAATCGCATCGAATACCGTTGGTTCCTTGCTGGGGGGCAATGTCGCCGTCAAAAACACTACCTGGACTCCCTTATCGCTCATCTGAAACAACTCAACACCTCTTGTTCGGCGACTTTGGTATACTGAGAAACCACCTAGCCTTTGGCGCCTTTGGCGTTTGTGTTTGCGCCGATGGGGTCTTTGAGGTACCGCTTGGTAATAGACATCTGCCTTGTTTGCAGGCAATATTCACGGCCATTGTCGATGTGTGCTGGCTCTTGAGCAGGTTTTTTTCCGATGAAGGCTTGCGGAATGATGCACTAGGCATTTCGCGATCATGAGCGATCGCCTCGTGTTCTAACATTAGTATGCCAGCGGTATACGATGATTTATAGGACCGTATGGACATTTCATCCTCTTCAACAACAGGAACGAGACCTTTCGATGGCCACCGGGCCTGCTTATCGACATCCAATGTGGCATCCATTCCAGTGCTGCTACTAATAGACATAACAGTCGCAGCTTCGTCGCTAAGAGCCTGTGATGTACGCGACAAGTCTGCTATAGACTCCTTTCCAGTACCTCCAGCACGGCTTATCCATGTTGAGTCCGCCAATGTAAAAGATTTGCGGTCAACAACTGGAAAAGGCGTCAAAAGGCATCTTTGCGACCGACCCGGTTCGCTGTGGCAACGCTCGCTGGTTCTCGTTACACGACCTAAGGGAAGTTCAAAGCCTGCTCGGTAAAGGGTTGACGGTCTTCGGCATCGTCGTCAATGACAGTCCCATCGTCATCTTCGGACTCTCTGACTGCATTCGTGCCGAATCCAAATTCGTCCTTGTCGCGTTGAAGAAACGCCAGATCTCGGTCTCAATTGTTAGTGGAGACGACGCAGCAAACAAAGGCTGATTCGGAGTTCGTCTGTAGGAAGCATAGAGATGGATCGTATGATAGAGTACACTATTGCAAGCCGTAGCTGTGCGACGCATTTACGAAACGAGACCACTGTAATGAACATATGTTCCGGTTGTTAGTGGACGATGCGGAGTGATAAGGAGGGAAAGTGAGGTGGGAGCCGGAAAATAAGCCAAAGAGAACGGGAGTCGAAGCTGGTGTGGAAAGAACCAGAGTAGCCACCAGGTGGTAATTGTCCCGCAGACCACAGCAACCGTGGCGGATCGGCAAGACTACGACGCAGTCGTTGATACGTCCCAGATCCATCTGTTTAGACCTGATGAATGAGCGTGAACTCTAAAACCAAGAATGCAATATACGCCACTAGCATCATGGCACCGATCAAGCGGGCCCATTTAGCCCCAAACCAGACCGTTAGAAACATTACTACCGTAGACCCCAACATAACCCCTATCTCGGCTGGCTCTACCGTACCGTCGTTATAGTCTCCATTAGTTGTTACCTAGAGAACACCTATACATAAGCTTAGTAAGAAGATGTTGCTTCCAACGGTGTTCGCAATCATTATTCCTATCTACCCTCTGAAGCCACTGACTATAGCAATAAACTTCTCTAGAATCGTAGTAGCGATAGACAGTATAACAATACCAAAAACGACATCCGAGATGCCGAATTAGCTAACCAAAGTCGAGGCGGTATAAGAGAGAACGTATACGCTAAGGATAACGTAGAGTATACCGAGACTAAGGAGCGCTATATGGTACGTAAGGCTGTGCTCTTTGGAGCGTCTAGAGCTATCGAAAGTATTCGTATCTACCGGTACAAGAGAGGAAGATGTTCGAAAGGTTCGCGTTGTAGGTAGTATTTCAGTATGTGTGTTTTCTGTTATTAGCCCTAGATCGATAGTAAAGTTAGGCGTATTCGTAGTATAATGTTACTCTTCTTTAGCCGGATCGTTCTGTCCTAGCTAGTTATCGATCTTAGGGCTTTCGTCTACTATATTCTCTTGTTACGTAACTATATTGTCGCCCTTATCGTCGCTACTATCGCTATCGGACCCTTCGGGAGCCGTAACAAGTCCCTTATAGATAGTCTAAGCTATTAACAAAACGTAGATAATAAAGAGCCTAATCGTAGCCCCTCTAACAACTCTCTATATTATCCTATAGCTAAACCTAAGAAGCCCGGCGATAAGAGCTATTAATATAAGAAGTAGGGCGGAATAGATCTTTAAGCTTTTATTAAAGAGTCTCTAATTACTACTCCTATAGAATAAGAGTCCGAGTAAGAAGGCGCCGAGGATATTAGATATCGTAGGGCTAATAATGTTGCCTAAAGTAAGGGAGGATCGATATTAAGTAATAGAGATTACGACGATAGTAAGCTTAATAGGAAGTTAGCTTCTATATAGTATACTATAGTAATAACGACTTTACCTCTTCCTATTCGGCCCTAGCTATAAGTAGAGCTATAACGCCTTCTAGAATTCTAGTACGTTTAGCTATAATCGTAGTATAATTAATAAACTTATCCGCTCCGAACTCGAGGACGAAGAGAGCGTAGGTAAAAGATACGACGCTATACGTAATAATCTCGCCGTCGACTATATTATTAAAGCTATAGCTCTAGCGAGCGATTTAATAAAAGAATAAAACTAGGATCGAAACATCGGGAAAAGTAAGGGAAAGAAGATAATAAGTACTAAAGCGAAAGTTTAGATTGAAACCTTAGGATCTTAGCTAACGATACTACTAGTAGGCTAAGGTCTACTAGCGATTACGCTAATTAATCGACCTTCTAGTAGTTAACTCGGCTACCTTACCTAACCTATAGGAGGGTCGCAAAAAGAATATAAGTAGGTCTCGCGTATTAGTACGTACTAGGCCTAAAATAGCTAGTCTATACGAAATTTAAGGTTAAGAAAGCGGATACTAGACGGTAATACCGAGTCTACTAAGCTAATTAGTATATAAAAGCCGTAATTCGTACTTTAGCTATCTATCTATCTATTTTAGTTCTATCTTAACTTTTTAATACGCCGCGTATAGTTTAGACGACTAAATTTTAAAAGGGCTATACCTTTAGCGTACGTAAAGGCGGGTTTAAGTAAGATAAGATCGCGCGTAAGGTCGGATATTCTACTATAACGATTTTACGACTTCTTACGAAGGGTAAAGACCCTTTACTATCGTTAACGCTAAAGAGACGAGGACGACTACTAATTTATAAAACCTCGACCTAAAAGCGCTTAATAGGCCGCGCTACCCTTAATACCGAATACTACTATATATCCCTTCTTAATATCGCTAATTTAAAGAACGTCTTTATCTCTAATAATACACTTAGACGTATCTTCGATAAAGTAGGCTACTACTACTAAATCTAGCGTAAAAAACCCTTCCTTAATAATAAAGTAAAGAAGAAACGGTTAGAATAGGCTTAGTAGTACGTAATATAGATAAGAGATAAATAGTCGCGCGTTCGCTTTACTAATAAGGCCTTATTTTATTATAGTTACTTTAGATAGATCTATATAACGCGGCTTACGACGAAGGATTTTAAAGTAGATTACTTAATACCGAAATTTAAGAAGTATAGCGTAGCGATAGTTTAGGGCTCTATATCTTTAAGCGGCGCGTAAAAATAATAGGTTTTTAAGTCTAAGGACGAGATTAACTACGGTAAAGAAGGAAAACGTAGTAGTATTAATATAAAACGCTATCTTAACGAAGTTATAAACCCTTTAGTTACGCCGTACTATTAAGATAATCTAGACGCGATATTTTAATAGGATAACGTATTAATTTATACCGTAAATCTTATTCGTAACCGCTTTACCGAGCTTCGTCTTATCGTCTTACTATAGCTAGTATACTCGCTAGATCTTAATCTAATCGAGAATATTTAGGTAATAATTAAATATCCTATCTTATAAAATTATAAGCCGAAAACGCGCGACGAGTTAATAGAGGTATTTATCGTCGAGTAGGAGGCCCTTACTATCGACGACGTCTAAGTATACGTTTAGAATATACTAGCGCGCTACTAGGCTATTATCGACGTAAAGGGCGGCTATACTTAGTAGTAAATAGATAGATAGATAGCTAAAGTACGAATTACGGCTTTTATATACTAATTAGCTTAGTAGACTTAGAATTACTATCTAGTATTCGCTTTCTTAACCTTAAATTTCGTATAGACTAGCCGTTTTAGGCCTAGTACGTACTAATACGTAAGACCTACTTATATTCTTTTTACTACCCTTCTATATATAAGTCTCTATTTACGCCGTAAATAGAGCTTAATCTAGCTAGACTATCCTAATCTAGTAGAAGGTATATATATAAATAAGATAACGTAAATAGGCTTAGTATTACGTAAGAGTTAGGGTAAATCCTAAGATTAAAGGGACGAGTAATAGTACTTTAAGCTTATATCTTAAACTAAGATAGCGTTACGTTATAAGGTATCTACTTAAGTAGTTAGCTTAATAGACCCTTAAGGAAAGTTTACTTATTATTAAAAGATAAAATTATATAGATATATATATACGTATAAAGAACCGCTATAGGAACGCTAGATTATTAAGGTACGATAATAACTATAGCTAAACTTCTTCTATCTATAAATTATATATCTCTACCTTTTATAACTAGACCTTATAAGCCTTATATCTCTATATAATTTACTCCTACTATACGATTTATATTATAATTCTAACTTCTCTATAATACTTACTTACGACCTTATATATATTCTAACTCTATAATAGACTCTTCTTTAGTTTAATATAGGTACTCTCTTTCTTATTATCTTTAGCTTATTACTCGTAGTCTCTATATACTATTAAGATAAAGAAATAAGAGTTTAGTATTACGATTTTATAAGGTAGTCTTACGTAATTAAGGGTAATTAAGCTTCTTTAAAGAGTTAGGGAATAATAGAGTAAAGGTAAGGATAATAACTTAAGTATATATAAATAGTTATAGATCTTTTAATAAGATTATAATATAAGTTAAATATAAGTATATTAAAGATATTCTTAGTTCCTATATACTTAAGTAAGTATTCTTATCTTAACTATCTCGCTACGAGAGCGTCGAGTAATACTTATTATCTTACTATTAAGTAGTTAAGTACTATTATATAAATCCTATAGTATCTCGCTTAAAGGATAGTAAGACTTAAGTAGGCGCTAAACGTTTTTATCTAACTATCCGTAGTTCGAGTATCTACTTATAATACTATCTCCCTTTTAGCTTAGCTATCTTAGCTAAGCTAGATTATAAGAAGGTAAGTATATATCCTAACTTCCCTACTATTAGTAATATCTTAGTCCTTAATAAACCGTCTTTATCTTATATCTAAAATATAAAAACTAAAACGCCTTACTAAATTACCCTATAATTACTATTTCCTCTTTAGCTACTACTATATAATTATAGATAGTTCTTTAAGAGCGAAATACTTTAAGTACGTATATATTAAAAAACTCTACGTAAACCTCTCTTAAAGCTCTCTTAATAAAACGCGTAAGGAGTATTAGAAAAAAGTAGATAATAATAAAGAGCTTCTTACTAAGATTATAGTATAGCTAATACGGTATAAGAAAATCCTTTATTAAGCTACTAAGTATACTTAAAAGAAGGTATAGTACTTAATATTAGTAATAGACGCTACTAGTAAACTAGAGGATCTTAATTTAATAAAGGATTATTCTACTATAGATATAATAGTTAAGCTATCCCCTATAGTATAGTCTATACTAAGGTAGCTTAATAATTTTATCGACTTTAGTCCTATTTTATTATAGTTTCCTCTTAGGCCGTCCTTATAGTCGTAGTAGATAATCCTTTTAATACTAGCGAAGGAGTTTCTAATAAGCTTATTTAAGGTTATTTTCTAGTTCCTAAGTATTTTCCTTCTCTTCGTATCCTTTCTACTTAACTAAGTATTTCTAACTCCTCTTATTTAAGAGTTTTTCTATAGTAAAGATATCTTCTTCCTATACTTTAAAGTAGAAAGTAGTTTATAGTAGAATCTCTAAATCCGCTAGTTTTAATATAGATATATAGAATACTAAATATACTCTTACGTCCTTAAGTAAATTAAGCTAGTAGTTATTTAGTTCTTTAATATTACTAATTAAAAATAGTCCGACTTTAATATAGTCTAATTTCTTCGTTTTTCTCTTAGTCTTTAAATATTTTATAAGAAGAAAGATCTTATCTCCTTCTTTAAGCTAAGGTATTATTTTTAAATTCTTATATCTCGATTTTATTAAAGACTTCTACTAGGTTAGGATTCTAGCCCTTACTTTCTTATAGATTATTTTAAATTATATTACGTCTATAACTACTTAATTTACTTCTAGTCCTAGCTATAGCGTTATAAATAGGTTTAAGTCCTTTTTAAAGTTTTTAAAGAATAGAGATATTTTAATTATTTCTAATATATTATTATTAAGTATAATCTAAGCTAGTAGTAGGAGTACTATCTAGTTATTCTACGCGTAATTAATATAGTATTATAGATATCCTTTTAGCGTTTAGTTTACTCGTTTAGTCTATTCGTCTACTTATAGATAGAAAGCTATTAATAGCTTATACTTTATACTTATAGTAGATACTAGGGTCTTTTAGTATTTTAACGTAAAGAGCTTATCTCTATCTATAATAAATATCTTAGGAATACTATAGTACTAAACGAGCTAATTAAGTACTAGGTAACCTAATTACTCGGCGTTAATAGTCTCGTTATATAGTACGAAGTAAGAGTACTTCGTTAAGTAGTTAACTATAATAAGTATAGAGTCGTACTTATTTTCTATAACTAGGTCTTCTAACTTTAAAAGTTTAATAATAAAGTCTATTATAACTTTATCTTATAGTTAGTTTAGTAGCTCTTTAAAATAGAGGTTCCTATACTAAGTATATCGTAATACTTTATTCTTATTATAGTTTTTATATTTCTTAATATAGGTAGAAACCTTCTTCTATATATTAAGGAAGGCGAAGTTTCTCTTTATATATTCTACTATTCGTATAATTCTAGAATATCTTAGAGCTAGTTCGTCGTAGTAGTTCTATATATACTTCTATTCCTTATTTAGCGAAACTATAAGTTTCCTATACTATATAAGGAACTCCTCGTTATCGTCTTATAGTACTTATATAACTACGTTAAATTCCTATAGGTTCGTACTTAGCGACCTATCCTAATTAATCTTTAGTATACGATATTACTATAGTTCGTAACCCTCTATATAGTTACTTTATCTACTAAGTACGTCGGCGTATCTATTTTCTTTTCTAGGAGTATATATAATTTCGAATTTATATTTACTAAGTAGCTCTAACTATTATACTTACTACCGTATAAGAACCTTTATTATTATAAAGTAAGTTAGGTTCTTATAGTTAGAGTAGATTATTAGTTCTATAGCTCCCTTATAGTATACTCTCTAGTATCGTAATACTACGACGATTATAAGTAGTTCCTTATTATAAATTTCGTAGTTTTATTTAGTAGGTATTATTTTTCTTAAGAAATATACGATTAGATACTAAGTCTCGTCGAACTCTTATATAAGGTATACTCCTATTACTAGATTAGAGGCGTCGGTTTTAACTTAAATTAGTTTTATAGAATCGAATATACGTAGCGTTAGTACTTTATAGTATACTTTCTTAAGTCGTTTAAATACGTTTTTCTAATCTATATCCTATTTAAACGGGATATCCTTCTATATTAGGTTCGTAAGTAGTATAGCTAGCTTCGAGTAGTCCTTAACGAACTTTCGGTTATAGTTTACTAGTTTAAAGAATGAATTATATATCCTTAACTATTCTAGGTACTAGCTATTTCTAAATCGATATCGTCTTCTTAGGATCGATTTTAATTCCTTTAGTTCCTATAATAAATCTATAGAAATAAACTTTCTTCTTAAAGAACTCGTACTTCTTAAGTAGTCTTAAAGGTCGTCGTACTTAGTCGTTCGAGTATAGTAGTAACGTCCTTAGCGTACTATTCTTAGAATCCCTTAGTATAGATAAGTATATCGTTAATATATATAATAACGGTAATATCTATAAGGTCGCTTAGAATATCGTTAATTATTTACTAGTATATCGCTAGTACGTTTATAAGCCCTATTAGTATAACTAGGAATTCGTAAAGGCCGTTTCGTATACGGAACGCTATTTTATATTCCTTACCTTCCTTCTTTTAGATTATAAAGAAGGCGTCTCTAAAGTCGATCTTAAAGAACTATATAACTCTATAGAAGTAGTCGTTTATTCGTTCGATTAGTAGTATCGGATAGCGATCCTTTTTACTAATATTGTTTAGATTATAGTAGTTAATAACCTTTTATCGTTTTCCTCCTTTCTTAAGTATAAAGAATACTAAGGCTATAAATAGAGACTTAGATACTCGAATTCGTCTACTATCTTTTATTTTTATAGTCTATTCTCTATCTAATTCGAGGTCTACTATAGAAAGCGGGTATATTAGCTAGTAAGGAATCTTAGCTCTTAGTTTAAGCTTAATCTCGTAATCCTATTACTAATATTTAGATAGGGCTTCGAGTCCTATTTCTTTTTAAAAGAGTCGCTTCTATATCTTAAATTCTTTAGGGATTCCTAAAGATACGTAACTTCCTTCTTTACTCTTACTTCGTAACCTAGTTTAGCCTATATTAGTATCTATAGAGCCTAAGCTAACTTTCTATAGTATCGTTAGTAGTTAGCGATTTATTTTATTAATTTACCTTTTCTTATTTAGAGTCGAACGCTACTAGCTTCTAAGGTAGATATTAGTAACGTATCTATATCTCTTAAACCTAAGTACTTTTTTTAACTTAGTCGATATCTAGATTATACTTTTTAAGCTAAGGAGTACTTAGTACGATATCGTATCTAGCTATAGATACGATATCTAAGATAACTTTCTCGTAGTATCCTTAAAAAGTAAGTAGTAGTAGTATCGTTTTACTATCTATAGCTCTTACCTCGTATCCTCTATCCTTCTTCTTTTAGGTAGCTATTCTAAGTCGTCGTATAAGTCGTTTTAAGATAAATATTTCGCTAGCTTTAGAGTCTATTATAGTAAGGATCTCGTATTCGTCGATAATATAATTTATATAGAAAACCGTTCCTATTATTACTTAAGTATTATATAGCTCCTATTAGTTACTTATACTAATAGAGCCTATTCGTTTTTTAAATAGTAATCCGGTAAATTAGAATCTTTAATATAGATTTCCTAGTTAAGGAGTCTATTTCGAGGTCTAAATATAATCCTATTTTATATTATTTATATCTATAATAATCCTCTTATCGTAGTCTTAATATAATTAAGGGTTATTTCTTACTAAATTAGTAGTAGCGGTCCTAAAGGTAGAAGTAGTAGTATTACCTACTAGTATATATATTTATCGTACTTTACTTAAGAGCGTTATTCTAGTACTAACCCTAATAGGTTATAATTTCTCGGTATTACTAATCTAGTAGTTTTACGCGCTCTCTTATTTACGAGTTAACGATTATTCCGTTAGAGGTTATATAGCTTCTAACGCTATTAACGTTACTTCCTATTAGTATAATCTCTTAAATATATATATAATTCTAGTAGTCGATATTAACTAGTCGATAGTTTTAGAATATTAATTAGAGTTATTCTAGTATCCTTTCGAACTCTATAGAATATAGGTATCGTTTCCTAACGATCTTTAAAAATACTTCTTTATAACTTCGTATAAGCTAAAGGGCTATCTTTATAATTAGATGTAGCCCTTCTACTAAGATATTAAGTATTTCTAAGTCGTCTAGTTCTTTATTAGAGTATTTACTCTTAAAACTCTTTAAAGTAGTTTCGTTTTCGGCGTTAGATTTAGTAATCTTAGCGATTACTTCTAACGTCTATTTATTATCTATTAAGAGTTTATTATTTAAGTAGAGAGGAGAGATCTATTAGTCTTTAGTTCTATCTAAGTCGTAATATTCTCTTTTAACTATAACGTAGTTTTAAATCTTCCTTTCTAATTTATCTATTAGTAAATCTAGTATTTCGTCGTCGTTTAAGTTTATTAGTAGGATTAGAGATTTATCTAATTCGTAACCTATCTCCTCCTTTAGAAATAGTAAAGTATTTTCCTATAGTATAGTATCTTCTTATCTAAATAGAAATAAAGATCTTCCTTAAGCGTAGTTACCGTTATTCCTTAACTACTATAGTAGCTATCGTTCTATAACGTTAAACTCGCGTTATAGTCGCGACGTTTATATATATATTCTTATCTATTCCTATTAATTTAGTAACTAGCGTAACTAACTCTACTATTACTAAGCTTAATTATATAGTTATTATAGTATATCCGTAAGTTAGCTTAGCCTTACGCGGGCTTAGTAACTTCCTTACTATACGTATAGTTAGCGCTATTCTAGTTAAATATTATCGATATCTTCCTATAGTTCTTATTATTTCTAATATAGGTTATTTAGCTTATATTCGATTTCCTTAAGCTATTCTTTTAACGTTATTTATTCGAGTATATTAATATCTATTACTAGTCGCTCTTTTAAATATTAGGAGTATATAACCTATTCGAGTCGTTTATACTCCTTTATCTCTAAATCCGTTATAGGATATTAGAAGTAATAAGCGTTTTCTATTTTAGCGAAGTCGTTACTAACCTATTAATTCTTACTTAGGTCCGTATACTACTTAAAGGGTAGGTATCGTATCTTAAAGTCTAGTCCGTAGATTAGATTAGGGTCCGTAAGCTAAGGCTCTATAAGATTATTATACCTACCTTAACTATATATTAAGGGCGTAGCTATATCCTAAGTCTTATTAGTAGGAGACTTATTTTCCTATCTAATTATTACGTTAATCTACTACTATAGCCGTATCTTTAGTCTATAGTAGTTACGTATATAATATCTAACTTTATAATAGTTATAGTATTTACTAGTTTTTCCGTCTTTTTTACCTTAAGGCTTTCCTTTACCTTTAGCTTTCCTAAACGATCCTCTCTTAGATACTCGTTAAGTAGCGTCGATTTCTATAGCGTTAGGGTCGCGACGGTTATTCCTTTTAGACTAGCTAGTTAGAATAAAGCTAGTTCGTCTACGGTTCTAACCTATATATCGTTTTTCTATAGCTCTCTTATAGAGACGATCGTCGATATCGATTATAGCTTTAATAAGCGCGTCTAAATTATTCGTATTATTCTTTCTAGTACGTACTAGTTTGCCCTTAATATTATCCTTAAGCCCTTTATAGTATATAACGTAAAGAGTATTATTATTCTACTTAGTCTTATTAGAGTATTCCTTAAACTTAGCTGTATACTAAGATATAGAGGTCCTCTATACGATATCTTAAATAATATAGATAGTAACCCTCTCTTCGTTACTAAATCTATAGATCGTTTTTATCTCTTTTATAAACTTAACGAAGTTAGAAAAGATTCTGTCCTCGTCTTATTAATATATAATAAAGTTCGTAATCCTTAGATATATTTAGTACTAGGCTTCTTCCTTAAGATAGGCTATTATAATAAGGTATCTCTTCTTATAGAATCTAATTCTATCTAACTCGAAGTAGAGTAATAGTTAGTTAATTTAGTCGTCTAGCTTACTACGGTCTCTATAGAAGAAGTCTACCTTAGTTTTATTATCGCTAGTATAGTAATCGGTTAATAGAGCTAAGCTTTCGTCTCTATAGCCTAAGCCTCGTATACTACTATTAGTACTTATTCTAAGGGTATTTAAAGTATTACGATCCTATAAGGTAGTATTACGTAAGTACTTCTTTAAAGAGTACGTAGTAATAGGTATTATAAGTAAGATAACTTAATATATATAAAGAGCTATAGACCTTTTAGTAAGATTATAATATAAGTTAAATATAAGTATATTAAGGATATCCTTAGTTCCTATATACTTAAGTAAGTATTTCTATCTTAACTATCTCGCTATAAGAGCGTTAAATAGTACTCGTTATCTCGTTATTAAGTAGTTAAGTACCGTTACGTAACTTCTATAATATCTTACCTAAAGGATAGCGAGATACGAGCTCTAAGCTAAATACCTTTATCTAATTATCTATAGTTCTAGGTATCTACCTATAATAAAGAGCTAGCTAATAATTAATAGATATAGAACTTTAAAGGGGGTAATAAAAGTACTAATAATAGTATTAAGGTAGTTAATATATTCTATATATAAGTTAGTATAAAAGGTATAATATAGGTAATTATAGTAAGGATTATAACCTTTTAGTACTTATTTTACGAGTAAAGCTAAGTATAGCCTATCTATTATAGTAGCTATACTATATAGTATTAGAGCTTATCTTAACGTTAGTACTTTTATTACGATATTAGACTATAACTTTAAGATACTATAGTAAGCTTAAAAGTAGTTAATATTACGGCGATATCGCCTTAAACTATTTAGTAATTAATTAATTAGTAATTACTTAAAGTAAGTAATTAATTATTATTACTAGCGTTAGTAATTAATTAATTACTCTATAGGTATATAATTAATTACTTATATAGAGGTATTCCGGAGCTTAGTCCTACTTTAATTAATAATCGTAAATTAATTACTAAGCTACCTACTTAATTAATTATTATTACGATTAATTAGTAGATACCCTATATCGCCTCCTTAGTACGCTAGTTATTAGTCGGAAACGTACGTTATACTATCTATATTTAACGGGTATTTACTATCGTTATTACCTTACGAGCGTTAGCTTTATATAAGTACGAAATTGTTAGTAAAATACGTCTATAGTAGATTGTAGTATTCGGGCTTCGATAAATGCTTTACTCGAGCCGAGGTAACTTATATTCGCTTATAAAACATTATCCTTTAAATTTATAGCGAGGATAGCGGAACCAATGTTCTACGAGTAGGTACATCTTCTGCCCCTATTACGTCAAACTGTCGCAGCGCATAAACGACCACAGCCTGATGCGAACCGCATGTAGGTCGTGGTAATGGGTGGTCTGTTCAAGCATTATGCTGACCTCGTCGAGAAGGCAACGTCACCGTCTTCGAGTGGACCAGTCGGCCACATGCGTTACGACACTCGCGTGTAGGTCATCCATGGACAGCTGGGGACAAGGCCAAAGGGGACGTCGCATATTTAATGCAATGTTTCCATATCAGTGGCAGTGTGAGATCGCACGAAGCCTCCCATTCGGGTGCATGCATTGAGCGTGGAAATGGCGAAACGACTTAACGCGATGCAAGCTGAGACACCAACAGAGTTAAGGGGTTATGATGTGGTGTTGCGACCGAACGCCCGGATCACGCATACAACAACTCATTTACTATACGTCTCGACCATTCGCGGTTCAATTTATCTGCGGAACCTTCTCACGTGCAGTCTTCCCCGTTCTTCCCGCGCCACTCGTTCTGTCATCACATCACCAGCCCGTAGTCATGGTTCGTGTCGACAGCCGCGGGCTGGTGTTTGCCGCACGTGCCATTTTGATGCTACTGGCGACAGTTTCTGAGGCGAGCATCCATACTCGCAATAACGTGGCCGTATACTGGGGTACGTGGAACCGTGCTCGAGAGTAAGCAGGAAACCGTCGCTGACGTGGCGGCAGGGCAGAATTCATACGGTCAAGAGGACGGGCTAACCAGGATCAGATTCCAACATCGACATCATCCCGATGGCTTTCCTGACTCAAATCTCCACGGGTGCAGGTGAATTGCCTGTGCTCAATTTTGCTAATCAACAAGACCGCTGCAGCGTGTTCGAAGGCACCGGACTGATCCGCTGCCCCCACATCGAAGACGACATCTAGATATGTCAACAGAAGTATGGTAAGAAGATCCTGCTCTCGATCGGCGGGGCGACGTACACCGCAGGCGGCTTCTCCAGCCCGGCCGTGGCAGTTGCGGCCGCCGACCTGATCTGGTCCATGTTCGGACCCCAGCGAGCGCTCAATTCGACGACGCTCCGGCCGCGAGACGTGACGACGCTGCGGCCGTTTGGGCGTGCCGTTCTGGACGGGTTCAACTTGGACCTTGAGAGCCCCATCAAGAACGGGGTGCCGTCCGCCGGCCAGCTTCGACGTCTGATGAAGCAAGACAGGGTCAAAGAGTATCTGCTGACCGCCGCACCGCAATGCGTGTATCCTGACGTCGTAAACAATGCCATATTAAGCAACGTCCCTTTCGACGCCATGTTCGTACAGTTCTACAACAATCCTTGTGGGGTCCATTCGTTCCACGCAGGGGTCACCAACCAATCTTTCTTCGATTTCTCGACGTGGGATGACTGGGCATGTACCAAATCCGCCAATCCGCACGTGAAAGTGTTCGTGGGTGTCCCCGCCAGCCCAGAGGCAGCGGGCTCCGGTTGTGTGTCTGCCTCCGCGCTCGGACGAGTGATCGATTATTGCAAACACTTCGGCAGCTTTGGCGGCGTGACGATGTGGGACGCCAGTCAGGCTTACGCGAATGAAGGGTTCGTCGGGGATGTCAAGAGCGCGGTGCAATCGGTGTCTTCGCGGGTGAAGCAAAGGGAAACAGTCGTGAGAGGTGGCGGGATGGGGTGACGATGGAGTAAAGTTCAGTGGGGTCTCTGATCAGGACAGCATATTTCGTCTCGTAGCAGAATTTCAGCGCTGTACTCCGATCCTCGTTAGTCTTGGACTTGTGTGACGTAAAACTGCTTTCGATATGTAAGACGGCACGGTTCCGGCGGGAGAATACTGACTAGACGTCACGGTCTGTGGAGATACCCGACACTTTCGACAGACCATAGACAGCATGAGACATCCTCCTTTACATATTTTCGTGCTGACGTCGGCGAATTATGCTGAACGCACGCGATCCCACACCCAAGCCATCCAATGTAGCCATCCACAGCTGCACACTTCGTACTTCCGAACGGGGTCGACAAGATGGCCCCCAACAAGATGTCTCGGCCAGGAGCATCGAGTCCGATTGGCCGCGAGCTTATTTCAACGTCATTGCTCGGATCGTGAGACATGCTCCAAGTGGTGTCAGGTACACAAGATTGACTCAACCACCATTGTGCACTCGCTAGCCATGGAGCGTACTCTACCAGTCTACGGCAGCATCTTAGGCGTCATCGCCAATGCTCGCGGTTGTCTCTATTACATCCATCAGAATAGGTACACACGGGCGGACGGTGTCCCGGTACGGCTCGCAACGGTCCCGTCCAAGGACGCTCGGGCTATTTCGAGCTTTCTCGAGTGCCGCTCCACGAGTTAATCTGCCGTGTCGAAAGAGTTAAGTAAGACGGACAGCTAGCGGATTGGTTGTTCGGTGAACAATTCCGGATCTCGGCGCTGGCCTTTGGACTTCCCCTTCGTGCTGCATGTTCCGCAGGTATAGTAGCCCGGTTCAACGCCGACGTTGGCTTTCTTCGCTTCGGCCGGCGCCTAAGATGCTCTCGATCTCCTCCGCGCTGTTTCGAGCCAACTTAAAAGATGCGCAGAGGGTTCACGTCACAATTTCCATCGGCGGCCTCGGGCACAGCAAGAACATTAGTAAGTGTCTTTGCGGGGTCGTGGATGCACAGTGAGGTAGATTGTCGGTCCGCCAGCACGGACGGCTCCAAACGTCTTCGTTCGAGGGGGGGGAGCAAGAAGAGGAGAGCGGGGTGGTGTGCGTTCCGGACTCACGACCACGACTTGTGTGCAAGGCTCATAATGTTAGCTGAGGGGAAGCGAGCTCGTCAGCTCTTCTAGTCGAAGGCCATTGAAAGAATCACGTCGCCGACGCGCAGTAGAAGGTCTAGGATGTCGCTGAACCCAGTTCGTAAGACGACGCCCACAGGCAAAGATTTATGATGTGCTCCGGTGATGCTACGAGCACCATTACTTAGGTCTGTCGACGGTGCGAAGTAGTGGTCGCCATTTTGTGATGCTAACATAACGTAAGGACTGCTCGCGGTTCTCAATTAGAAGACGGAGAGGAACATTAGTGTAGAGGATCCCTAACGAAGGATCAGAGTATGAGAGAGGTCGATAAGTCTAATCGAGAAGAAGTCTGTACTTATCCATCTACGGTACCAACCGAACCTTTCCACACCATCTAAGTGGTGTCACTGGCTCTATATCCACCCCGATTCTCGAACGCCGCGCAATCCCCACTCATTCTTCCCTGCGAGGTTATGCGATCCGCATCGCAGGCCTCGCAGTCATCCCACCACCATCCGAGTAAGACACGCCCATGACGTAAACGGAGGCCCGAAGAGTAGAAATATAGATGAAAAAGCATTGGATTCAGGTATGCGGTTCTTCAGTGGCTACCTCTTCCATCCCACTCATGAACACGTACAACATGTGTTGATTAATCGTTCGCGACGTTTGGCCTGTCGTTCGGCATGTTGTTCGCTCACCGAAACTGGGCTCGCATGGTCTCCTTCGGCCACTCGGGCGGCCACGCTCTGAGATTTGGCCAATACCTCTTCTCGGATGGACGTCAACCGATACTTCGGCCTAATCTCGACGTCTTCAACTCGCCAAATGTATCGCAAAATGCGTACGAATCGGTCCATGTGTTCCGGATGGTACGAGCGGCGGTTTAACGATCTCGTCGCTACGCACGGCTGCTCCAATGCCTCCTCGCTCGCGGTGGTTGCGGCATTTGCCTCTTCATTGGCGTCGCCGACGGGTTGCTCCTCTCCACCTTCGTGATTTCCGATGATTCCATCTGGCCTCGTCATTCGAACTCTCCATTCTTTGTATGGGCTAATGTGGCTTTCCCACATCGTATGTTCCAACCACGGATTCCGCTCAAATCGGCGGCTTTGATTGTCGTTGTCTTCTTCTCGTGCTTGCTCGAAATCGCGGAACAGTTCATTCAAAATCATCTTGCCATCATGCCGTGCCGGATCACTGTTGAATGCACTGTCCGATGCTGGCGTTTCCTTTCTGTCACTTGTGTCGATGGCGAACATCGTTTCCATCTGCCACCTTTGAAAAATTGCTGGCATTCCTGACCGTCAATCCACAATCGTCTGATCTCTTCGGCTGGCCGTTGACTCGCATCCCCACCTCGTTTGCGCGGGTTTGTCCAGTTGTGGGTATCCAGACAGTGACTGGCCATCGCCTTTGTCGTCTGACATGTATAATTGCACGCTCCATCCGGGGTCTCCACGATGCAACGCAGTGCATTCGTGAGAACGGGCAATCCGGGGATGGGGGGTTCCCTTGGACCAGCGGGCGCATTAGGAGAGCGCATTGCGAAAGCGGGTGCAACGGGAGCAGGGTGCATCCAGCAGCGACCCATCCAATATCACGACCCATCCAGCAGCATCCATCCGTAGGCGCAATCGAGGAAGCGGGCGCAATCGAAACACGAGCAGCAGGCGCAATCAAGGCAGCGGAGTCAAGTGTTATGCTCCGTCATCCTTTTAGCCTTGTCTGCTTATGTTTGAAGCTACGCTACAGATCAACAGTTGTGCACTCATCGATCATGGGATGGACGCTGCTTTGCTCTGAACAAATGCAGGATACTCTAATGCTACCACAACTCTATCAGTGTCTCCATTCCGATAGTGCTTACCCATGCCTTGTCATGCAATCTTTCGACGAGGTGGCTTGAAGTCCTTCCGACCCTTGACAATGTAGTAAACGAGCGCGAGGACTGCTACTGCTCCGAACACCAGAATCGCCCAATTCATTTTCTCCGGAGTTGGTGACCTGTAAGCTGGAAAGCTGGAGCAGTAGATTGTCAGTAGTAGCTCCATACAGAAAGGACGCGAACGTACAATGAGAGTACTGCGACGACGGCCGCACAGACAGCAGCGATGCCGTTGACCCATATACCCCATTTGCCCAGGTCGAAGCGTCGGGGAGGCAAAGGCTCGCCGCGCCAGCGACGAAGCATGAGCATCAGGATACATATTGAATATGAGGCGGTGACTGCAACAATCGCTAGCGAGACGACAGCGTTGAACCCTTCAACAGTGAAGAAGTTGACCACAGTCAGCACGGAGCTGAGCGCCATAGTGAGGTAAACTGCGCGTTTGGGATGGTGAGCGTTGCTGGTTCTCTAGGGGCATCTGGTCAGCTCCAGGGTATTGGTAGCATCGTATATGCGCAAGCTGCGATACGTACTGCGAAAAATTTACCATACGGAAGCCCACCGTCTCTAGCGAATGACCACAGCTGCCGGCTTGCCGTCGCGACCTGACTCACCGAGGCAAAGAGCAGATTCAGCGTGACTAGCACTGTCAAGACCACTGTTACAACTTTGCTTCCTGTCGAGTTGTGCAAGATGACGACAAATGGGCCCTGATTGGTATTGGCCAATACTTCATCAATATTGCCAGCGCAAAATATCAGTGTGGTACCCATCACGAAGGCCATGACGGTGTTGATGCAATACGCCCAGAGCAAAGCCATAGGGACGGTTTTGGAAGCGTCTTGAGCGTCCTCAGCTGCGGCGTTAGTTGTTATTAGTAGAACATTTGTGGCGGGAAAATCGAGGAACGAGACGCACACATGTGAACAGAACTGTCATATCCCAGGACGGTGCCCCACGATGTGATAATACCGACCATGGACGCCGTCAAGGTGGAACCCCAGTTACCACCATCCTCGAATGTGAACAAGACGTCCGACGGAGACCCTCTGGGAGATGTTAACCAGAGCACGACCACAATCACAAACCAAGAGACAAAGCTGAGTATGACCATGGCACTCTCCACTTTATGAAACCTTTTTGTGCAGTACAGGTTGAAGAGTCCGTCAGCCAGCAGCACGATTATGGCAAGTCCAGAACGAAACGGCAGACCGCCGAAGGTTGCAGAGTCCGGATGGTAGAGCAGGATGCAATACGAGATCAGGTTGGCGACAATAACAGCACAGCTGCACAGCCAAGTTTGCCAGCCTAGAACCAAGAGGTAGCCGATGGAGAAACTGAGGATGTTTCCCACGGATTCGGGCGCGCACTCGACCTATATGGATGCAACATGTGTCAGAGGGTGCTCAATGGCGCGTGTGACGTTGCGGGCTGTCTTCTTACCACCCATTGGTACTGGCCGCCTGCAGTTGGGTACCTGTTGCCATGCGTTAAAGGAGTGTCGGAGGCAGCGTCGTTCTCCTGGCCAACTTACGCTGAGGCCAGCTCTGCCAGACTTGGATACACGAAGGCCATGGCGATAATGGAGAAAACGAGGGTCCAAAAGAAGCCGCCCGTACCTCCATTGAACAAGGCGAACTGAAAGGCGGCCAAGACGTTGGCCCATGATGCGACGACGTTGCAGGAGAACCCGATCATGGCGAGTTGCATAAAGCGTCGATGGAAGGACATCTCGAGACCCAACTGGCTCATTTCAAGTCGGTCATGAGCCGTCGCCAACCCGTCTTCTTCGTTTGTATCGGTTATGGCAACGGGCGGACTGCCGTGTTCGAGCTCTATGAGCTCTTCAAAGACTAATTTGCCGGAGGGCGGCATTGAGGGTGGGAAGGAAGAATCGGCTTGATGGACAGATGGACGAGGGATTGGGAGAATAGAAGACGGATAGGAAGAAATAATACGTACTACCCGAGCGAGGAAGTGGGCGGGAATGGGAATTTGAGAGGAGTTGCATGCACGGCAGGACATGTACGCGAGAGCAAGCGAAGGAGCGAGCCATGAGTCAGGGCAATGTCAAGAAGACGGCGATGGACCATGCAAGCTAGAGAGCCAAGACGCAAAGGTCACGCTTGTTAAGCGTTGGTCTTCAACTCCATACGAAGGTTAGGAAGGCGGAACGGGAGCTTATAAGCTAGCATGCTAACCCATCTCCCCAAACGCACGGCACAACGTTCCAGCTCCGCTAGTGGGTTGTGATCGTCCTTGTGAGTGTGATGAGATCGCTGCGTCGGTGGTCCCCTTGTTTTGATTGGGTCCTGCCATATAACTCCCCGCTCTTCCCTGATGATCGGATGCTTTTCCGTTGCATTTCGGGATGTAGCGTGCTGGCGACCCCGGCCCGACACACCTGGATCTCAGCCTAAACCTAATATGGCACCCGAGCCCATTGGACATGGGAAGGGGACGATGATCACGCCAACTTCGGTGACCTTCGCGCTCCCGTGGCACGATCTATTCAGCTGATCCGTCATGAGTGATGGACACCCGGTTGGAACTGTCCAGCCCTCTGGTGCTCTCGACAGCGGCAATTTACCTGGTAAGCCACCAATGCACATGGGCCCTCCAGCACATAGATACCGGCTTGCTCTCTCACCCGCTGGTCGGCAAACTCTCCTCATCGTACTATAGTCGACCTCTTGGTACCCCAGCAACTCGAGAGTCTCCGTTCATGGAAGCTCGCTCCCTTCCTCCTTTGACTGTCTGGAATGACCACAATCATGTCGGTCCTATCGCGGGCGCCACGGTGGTGATGATGGTGCTATCGCTGGTTGCCGGCATCATGCAGATATGTCTCTTCCTTAAGCGATGCAGATCCGAGGGACCGCACCTCCAACATGACCCTCTTAAGCTTCACATCGTTGTGCAAGCAGTGTCAATGGTACGACGTGTTTGAATTGAGTAGAGTAACGTCGCTAACCGAACATACAGGGTTTTGGCGTCGTACAGTCTGTACTCGTGCTGGTAGCCTGCGGCTTCGGGTTGGGTCAATCCGGGCAAGTTGTGCTTCCAAGAGCGTTGGCTACAGCACAGAATGTACGTTCGCGACGGACTTTTGCCGTACCATACACATTGTAGCCTGTACTGATATCCTGCAGCTCTACTTCGCGAGCAACATCATTCTCATCTTCACCTTGGCGCTTGTCAAGATCTCCGCCGCCCTCTGGGTGGCCGGCATCTTGGTATCCCGCTCGGTGCGACAAATCAAAGGTGTGAATAAAGGCGTGTTCTGCGCGCTATTAGCTGCTTCGGCTTTGTGGACCGTCGCATCCTTTTTTGCGCTGCTTTTGCCTTCCGTATTGGAAGATCGATGCATGGGAACTGTATGACACAGCTCCCCTTCCAACTACTCTGCAACTGCTAAATAGTGACTACCCCAGGTCAAGTTCTTGGTACGGCATTATTATCGCAGACATGGCGACCGATGTCGCGATAGCATTGTTCGCAGGCTACGTTGTCTGGCATACGAGAGCTAAACTCCAGACGAGATGGAGATATTCCCTGCAGCTCTGCCTGCGCCCTTTGTGAGTTGCTATTAGCAGCGATGACGCTCTGCAGACTTTCCACTATTGGCACTTTTGACTGACTGCTTCGAAGGGTTACCGTCTGCTGTGGCTTCCGCCTTCTTGCCATTAGTGGAATCGAGCTGAGTAACGATCCGACAATCCACCTCTGGCTATTCATTGTCTTGACCCAGCTGCAAATGACGGTCGCCCTTATTGCATTCGCCTTCTCAACATTCCAAAAGGGCATGAACACCTTCAATACAAACTTTGGCGCACCTGATCACTCGAGCGATCACATCAAGATGGACTCCAAACGAAGAGCAACAGACAGGTTTATCACGCAAGTTATTAGCAACAACCAGAATAACAGCAAGGGAGATGGCGAAAGTGAACAAGGAATCATGCAGAGTGAAGAAGGAATTACGCAGACGAAGGAAGTTGAACAGACCTCTATTCACGATGTATATGTCAACTGTGAGTCGCGAACAGACGGGCAGGAGACCTAAACGCTGTGGATATAGATACCTTTCAAAGTGTGCTACGTGTACCATCATGATATGGCGAGTTCCTACAGAGCTATTGCACAAACGCTGTCATCCTAAGAGCAGCAATGGCACCAAGAATTCTTACTGATGTCCCAGAGTATAGGTTAGTGGCACTTCTTATCGTCGAGAGATGTGACCTTCCACTTCTCATGGTGTGGTTCTCCAAAGGCAATGAAGGATGAATGCTTTCATCGCACAGGATGCCCGAGTGCAGGCATATGCAATGTGTACTCAACCACCGCCTTCTCTTCAGATGGCGCGAAATACTGTTGGCTCTGACTTTTGGCTTCAACCGACTGTCGATCAGAGTATTGCAAGGGGGTGGTGCGTGCGCGCATGCCTTGGTCTCCTGGAGCCTACCCAGCCTTCGCATATCGCCAGCATCACAACCTATTTTACCAGCGTCGCTATTAACACTGCGTTCATGATCCTGCGTCGTGGAGGCTTCCTTGCCGCTGGGAACGGCACGTTCGACCTGTTTACTTTCGAAATTCCTCATGTTGAGCGGGCAATTCAGATTCGGTGGTTAGTATAGAGAGATTCCCAAGTACCACCGTTCTTCACTAAGGTAATCAGAATAGGGTCGAAGGACTGGGATGGTGAAAGTAGGATTAAAAGGTCTAATTGAGGGATGAAGAGAGACAAACGAGATCGTTAAGAATCCGGGAATCACTCAAGCACAGAGAAACACCCAAGCATGTCCAGCGCCCGCTAGAAAAACAGAAGACGGACCGCCCAGAGAGTAAACGCCAGACGCCCACAAACACCAATAACGCCAGTCAATCTCCAAATTCGTGCTTGTAATCGCCCCTCATTTCTGCTCCAGTGAAGTTTCCCTGATAGACTTCGGGTTCGCTCGGGTGCGGCGTCTTGATGTCGCGTTTCTCCGACAGCTGAGCAGTATTTCGCTTCGGAAAGATCTGGGAAGACCTGCTACCGATCCCCATGTCTGGAAACGGCTCTCTCTCCATGCTGTCATTCCAAGCACCCAAGCCTTCAAGAGTGGCTTTGGGCATCGGCCTGTAAGGGAGCGGCTTAGCACGCTGCGCAATCCAGAAGGACCCCAACTACGTATCGTATCGGAGGTGCTCGGCATATGACGCCAGTTGCAACGCGAGCAACAGCACCCTTGAGGTTCGAGCCTTATGTACAGCCTTAGTCGTTTCTAACCTATCGTTATCTCCACTCAGGTCGTTAAACCAGCCCTCTAGATAATAAAATTGTGTCTACAACAGCCCTCGAAGGTAGTGATCCTCTAGCAATAGGAAGGGCTTACTACTATGATTAGAGCGAGCAAAGAGCGCCTACTAAGTAAAGCCTTTCACGGCTATATTAACGTTCTTACGTACTAACAAGTTGTTAAAAAAAAGCCGTAAGTCGCCCCTAGGTTAAATTGTAATAGAGTATACTAAACGTATAGGAGTCGTAATACGACGCTCGATTAAGGAAAGAGTTAAAAAGCGCATAGTAATAATTATAGACTAATAATCTTATTAGTCTAGTCCTTATTAGAATAGACCTAATTCGAGTAGAATAAGGGCCTATAGAGCCTTAAACTAGTAGTCTTACTAGTCTTAATAGGCCGGAATAGGAAGGTAGAAGCGAATTATCTACTAAAGGTAAATATAGTAAATATCTAGCTATTATAGAGGATTTAGCTCGTCTAGCTCGTCTACTAGCTTATCTTAATTAAAGGCCTATTTAATAGGCTTAATCTTAAGCCTTTTAAGCTACTATTTAAAATACTAGTAGGCCTTAATAATATCTTTATTTAGCCTATTACGGCGGTTAGTTATTATATCTTTTATAGTACTAAAAGAGCGCTTATTATTATCGCTTATTACTAGAATAGATAGTACGTCTAAGGCTAGTTATAAGAGCTCTAGTTTACCTTACCGCCGCTTAAGCTAGTATCTAATAACGTTAAAGTAATTCTACTTATTCTAAGGTACTAGTAATAGATTAGACGTAATATAGCGCTTAAAGTAGTCGATTATAGTAGTAGAGGAGTAAATATAGCTTATCTTAAGCCTCTTAATAGTATAGAGGCGTATAAAGGCGTCTTCTAACTTATTAAAGGTAATTATAGGCTCTTAAGGAGCTCGTTACCTATAGGATAGCTATATAGTACGTACCTTATCGGTTATAGGCTATATTTACTTTAACTACTTATCGTTAGTCTACTAGTTATAGAACTAGCGTATTTAAGGGTTAGATTAAGGATAATAGTAGTATAATAGATAGGTATAGTATCTATTAGCTTATAGTACTTCTTAATCTTTAACTAAGCTACGTAAAGAGTAGTCTTTAAGCCTATATTACCTATCTCGTTACGAGCCTCTATCTTCTAGGCGTTAATCTCGTTTATAAGGCTATAAAGGCTTATAAACTACTTATCTAGCGTCGGCTAATAGCCCTTAGTAGTTATAGTAGCTACGTAGAAGGCCTTAAGGTAGCTATAAAGTTACTTAAAGTAGTACTAGTTAGAAGGTATAAGAGTATTATCTTTTAGCTTCTACTTTACGTTAGCGGCTAGTACGTAGTCCTTTCTAAACTTAATAAGGCGCTCCTTTATATTTAGCGTATACGTAAGGGCGATAAATATACTATTCTATTACGTTAAGTTATTTTAAAGGAGCTAGAAGTAGTAGAAGTAGTATTATTAGTAAAAGAACGATATTACGATAAGAGGTTAAAGTACGGCGAAATTTAAAGATTAACGCTAGTAAATAGATCTTAAATATTATTAGGCTAACGGAAGCGGCCCTAGCGTTAACTAAAAAATAACCTCCTTCTTTAACTTTACTACTTATACTAAGGTTATTATATTACTTTACTTAATAGCTACTACTAATTCTTCTAAACTTCTTATAGCGCTAGCTACTTACTAGTACGTTATTGCGATCCTATAAGTAGTATTACGTAAATGCTTCTTTAAAGAGTAGGTAGTAGTAGGTATTTAGGTAAGATAACTCGAATATACTATAAATAGTTATAGACCTTTTAGTAAGATTATAATATAAGTTAAATATAAGTATATCGAAGACATCCTTAGTTCCTATATACCTAAGTAAGTGTCGTATTATACGATATAGGCGATATAGCCGCTATAGGCACTAGTCGTCTATATCGTATAATACGCCTAAGGTATATATAGTAGATATACGATAGTATCGTAGGGTCTACGATACTAAGCCGTCGTACTTCTATCCTAGTATTACGTATTCGTAATACTATCCCCCTTCTAGACTAGTACCGCCCTCGGTACTCGTATATATAAGCTT
>JAABUL010001777.1_pt1 | contig 38828 bp, 42 predicted proteins | sample 5559151 | NCBI WGS metagenome assembly JAABUL01 (sample SAMN10711876, study PRJNA513368) | rock metagenome | isolation source: Antarctica rocks | place: Antarctica: Victoria Land, Pudding Butte sud | reverse complement strand
CCAAGATCACCGGCATGACGCTCGCCGCCTTCTGCAACAAAGAGCAGGAAGAACCACCGTTGCGGCTCGCGGAGTTTGCATTCTGACGCATTCATTTCACATCAAGCGTAACTGTGAACTAAGTATTTTCTCGCTCTGAGTATCTCTGTTACGCATTTGCAACCATTGTGTTTTGTATGGCTCGTTCATGCTGTAAATCATTCCATGCCCTGAAACAGCATGCTGATTGAGAAAATCCTTTTGCCTTTTCTGATGCAGAGCGGTCAATGCCTGAAGATCATGCAACACCTGGCGCGAATGGATTACCCCTTTCATCTGATTCTGCATCTCGCCTGGTAACAGTTTGCGTTTTGCCTCGGATTGGTACAGACCAGCAACAGAAGCAACCTGTTGGTACAAAGGTTCTGCCTCGTTGAACCTGCCCCCATAAACTAACTCGTCCGCAAGACGGATTTTAAGGAAGTTATTGCCAGGGTCTACCCGCAAAGCACTTTGGTAGCAGGGTATATCCTTAGTGTAGTCTAAGTTGCCTGTGGTGGCTCTTGCACTTGTACAGGGCTTAAGCGCAACATTGATAAGATTCACAGTGTGAGCGTAGTGCAGAGCGTACAAAGTAGTAGTCACGACAACCATTGCAATCAAAATTATCTTTGTATTCTTCATTGTCACATTCCTCGATCTCTACCAAATAATTGCTTTTCACCGATAAAGCTTGCTAATGTCCACCACTGTCACCTGGTAAGGAACCGCATCTTCCAGCTATCTGGCAGTTCTGCGTGCCTAGATAATCATTATTTCGTGAGTTACAACACGCAACACAATCAGCTTGTGTGCTGAGGCTTCCACACGACTTATCCCTTAAAACTGAACCAGTGCAAGGGTAAGCACAAGGTGCGCAGTATTGATATATACCAGGAGTGCAGTTATCATCACAAGCACCCCCCATGCCGTAGCTACCATCACAATTAAGTCCACTGGGGCCTCCAGCCAGCGCTACGCCCGCGCTCTGGAACTCTTTGGCAATCTGCCCGGCGACCTTGCTATCTCCAGCCCGCCGCTCCATTTCTTTGCCGACCATCCGCGCCAGGTCATCCACGCCCAGCAGCATGAATGCCGACAAGCCTGCCCCAAAGCCGAACTTGCGCAGGGCTTGGCGGCGCGTCGGACGCTCCTGCTCCACTTGCTTCCAAACCTATGTATATCCGGTAGTTTATTTGGGCTGGTTCAGTGTCAGTGCGTCGGTTTGTTGCTTTGCTATTTCTGTAAGGCTTGTTACGTGTCCATCAGTCATTAAGTAGTTATAGCGTACGCTCGTATAATCTTCCCCGCCGTGCCAATCACCGGCAGGATCAGAAAGAAGGCGAATGTATGACGACTCGTATTCTTCATGCGGTGGCTTAGGATTGTACGCCACCAGAGCAGATATACTTTTTTGCTTTAGAGCAAGCCCTGTGTTGTAGAAGTAGCTCATGCCATATTCTGCGTAGCAAGAACGCTGAGGCTTTAGGTCAAGCAACAACTCATCCCCGCCGCTAAAGCCTTTGTCGCTTGGACATTGCCAAAGCGAACTGCTTGCTATGTAAGGAGACAAGACGTTGGATAAAAGCGGGAAAGTTGTGATCTGTGGCCAGTATTTTCCCCCGCTCGCAAATTGCCAGGCATGAGAATACTTGTCTTCGGGATCAACACCATAGGGAAATAAATCATCATAATCTGATGTGTAAAGCGACACTGCCAAACCAAGCTGCCGAAGGTTGCTGACGCAAACGGATTGCCTGGCTTTTGCTCTTGCTTGTGAGAACACAGGGAAGAGCAAAGTTGCCAGTGCGGCGATAATCCAGATAACGACAAGCAGTTCGATGAGTGTAAAGGCGCAACTATATGTTTTGTGCTTTTGTTTCATCTTTAACACACTCACTTCAACAAACGTCAGGCAATGACATTGGAACAGGTTGGACCTTGCAGATCGCTAATGTCCTGAGTTAGTTCTCTGTTGCTGTCTTTCTTTTCTTATCATTTCTTTCGCCATACTTTCGGCTTGTTTTTGGTCTTCTCGGTATTGAGCCTCAGTTTGAAAGTGGTGTTTTGCACTGGAACTTGCTAGCTTGCTATTCTGATAGCGTACTATAACAATCGCCATCACTGTTAAAACAATAGCTGTCAATAGCAAAATTTTAAGCTGTAGTGACATAAAGGTTTACGCATAATAAACAGGAGGACAGGGATTACAGTTAACAGGGGTTGTTTTATCAGGACCCGCCCCTGAGCAATGTGCATCAGTACAGGTTTTGTAGGAATCATAAGCACTTTGCTCACAGGGGGTAATACTAGGAGACATGGCAACAAAACAGTCACAGTTCTTAATTTGACAAATATAATGATTGTAGCAATCCTGGCAAGGGTCGCCTGAACCGCTTGGACTCGCAAACGCCACACCCATACCCTGAAACTCGTTCGCAATCTGTTCAGCCACCTTGTTATCGCCAGCCCTGCGCTCCATCTCACGCCCAACCATGCGCGCCAGGTCATCCACGCCCAGCAGCATGAATGCCGACAAGCCTGCCCCAAAGCCGAACTTGCGCAGGGCTTGGCGGCGCGTCAGACGCTCCTGTTCCACCCGCTCTGCCAGTGCGGACTGTTTAGCCGCGTCGGTCGTCTCAGGCGTTGCCGCTGAGGTTTGCTTGCTTTTCGCCATCCTGTGCCTCCGTATGATTGCTGCTAAGTGATGCGGCTTGCGCCTGCATCTGTTCCCGTTGAAGCGATAACACGCGGGCAACGACCAGTTCCACCAGCCCCGCGATCCGATCCCGCTCCTCGATCCGGTCAATGACCGCCTGTGCGACGAGGTCTACATAGTCGTCACGCTCTTCAATACGCATAAGTGCTTGCCTGCGGGAGAAAGGCCGCCGTGCCGAAGCGAGGGAAGTCGCCGGGCCGAGCCTGCCCCCTGTTCCTTTTCTAGAGTGCGATGCGGACAAATGCCCCTGCCAATCTCAGGGAGGAGGCTGGAAAGGAGCAAAAGAGGAGGCTGGAAAGGAGCAAAAGAGGAGGCTGGAAAGGAGCAAAAGAGATGTCCGGGCAAAGTATAACACACCGCGCCAGGCTTGTCAAGAAATTGAGGAAACTTTTTTCGGCGATCCTGCGTACCCTTTGCGCAGACAAGCTCGGGGGGATATTTACTGCAACTTAATCTAATGGGGAACGCTTCGGCGGGGCAGGATTGATGGCCTGCGCCATCATCTCAATAGGTATCTTGGACAACGGATGGCCTGTCCACAGCGAGAGGGACAAGGCTCCCTGCCAGAGCCACATGACTCAAAACAAAAGGAAGGCGGTAGATACCAGGGGAAACAAAACCTGTGCGAAAACTACTCATGCTGGTTGAGCAGCAGGCGCAGGAGCAATCGCTGCTCCTCCAACAGGGCGCGGTTTTCGTCAATCAAGGCCGCTTGCTGTTGTGATAACTGTTCCAGCAATGCCAAAACGTCACGATATTGGGCAAAAAGACGCTGCTCCTGAGCGCGGGAACTTTTGCGCAGGCGATGGGCAACCAACGGCAGACGGTTCAGCCGGAGCCGGGTGAGGGTATACGCCCCAACATCCGTGACTGGATACAAGCTACCGTCGGCAAGTTCTAGAAAGTGTGCCGCCGCCGGTTCCGTGCGTGGGTTTCATAAGGGCAGGTCATCAGGGCTTTGCGGCCAGTAGTCGGCCTTGTATTGATTGCAGCGATGACAAGCATAAACAAGATTATCTGGTGTGTCGGAACCGCCGTGTGTTTGCGGCTGATAATGATCGATAGTCAGTTCGCCGGCTGTCTCGGTTTCTGTGACCCCGCAGTATTCGCAGGCGTAATTGGCATGTCTGCGGACCTGTGCACGGAGTGCGGCATCCAGCCTCAAGCCACCCCCTGCGTTGTCTGTGCGAGGCGGCGCGTCAGCATGGCATTTTCGCTTCGGAGGGTGGCATTCTCCTTGCTGAGACGCTGAAGGTCTTGCGTCATTTTTTTAAGGCGAACGAGGGCCGCATCTACGTCCGCCCGCAGTGCGTCTGGCGTGGTGGGCGGTGCGACTTGGAGCAACGTGCTTTCTAACGCATCCTGCGCGCCGTACCATGCTTGTAGGGCCGTTCGCTCAGCGTCGGTCAGCGTCTCGCCGCGCGTCATTCGGTTATGCAGTTCTTGCCCGACAAGCCCCTGCCGCGTTTGCATTCCCTTTGCCATTTCGCCGACCTCCTTTCCATCACGGCCTATTTCTGCATTATAGCATATGACTTGTGCCCAGCAACAACAAGGACAAAGGTTGGAAGTTCTGTCTTTATCCAGAGAGTGCTCCTGTTAAGGTTCTTAGGGAGCCGCCATTGTGGTCGGTTCTGCGCGAGTGATGGAGAACCGCAGCCCCAGCGCGCCAAGAACCGCCTGCAATGTTTTAAACTCCGGGTTGCCCCGCTCCGAAAGCGTTTTGTACAGACTTTCCCGCCCCAATGCCGTTGCTTGAGCCAGTTCCGTCATGCCGCCCCGCGCTTTGGCGACGTTCCGCAAGGCGACGAGGAAGGTCTCTACGCCGCCATCCTCTAGTGCGTATTCTAAATACAGCGCGACCGCTTCCGGCTCCTGCAAGTCACGCGCCAAAATCTCGTTGAAATCTTTCAGTGGCATCTTGATTTTCTTTCCAAAGTCGCTGTGCTGTCTGAATATCTTTGCTTTGCGTACTCTTGTCACCACCAGCCAGCAAAACGATGATTACTTGCCCAGCCAGCGCAAAATAGAGGCGGTATCCCGGCCCGAAATCCAGGCGTATCTCATGGATGCCTGCGCCGACACCTCGCACATCACCCAAATTTCCGTTCTGAACGCGCGCGACACGGGCACTGATACGAAGCCTTGTGCTGAGTTCTTTGAGGCTGGAAAACCATTCCTCAAACGGGCACTTGCCATTGTCTAGCGTGAGAACTTTGACCTCGCGCTCAATGATCTCCATTCCTTATTGTATCCTATAAAACACACACTGTCAATCTGCTCAGCCACAGAGACAGAGCACGAAAAAGGGCGGGAGACGAACGTCTCCCGCCCTTATCATGCTGCCATAGCGCACAGGCTACTTCTTGTCAATGCTGGGATATGGCTTGAGCAAGGGCGCGGGGTCTCCCGTCAGTTTTTATACAGTCTCTTAGGCCGCCTCTTTGTGCGCCTCCACTGCCAACGCGCATTGACACGCTTCGCCTGATTTTAGGCGCACGGTAGACCCACTTTCAGGGTATAATGGTCGGCACGCATTCAAGCCAAATGACTTGAGGAGACTGCATGACGAACACAAACCCCGGCTCACCGGACGCATCAAACCCTGATACCCCAACGGATTACAGCAAGACGCTGAATGTCCCCAAACCCGATGTCAAGAACCCCAATGGCCTGGACACCAACCCGGACAGCATTCCGCAGCGCGCGGGCCTGCCCCGGCGCGAGCCGCAAATCCTAGAGTTTTGGCAGGCGCAGAACGTTTATGAAGAACGGCTGAAGCCCACCACGGGCCTGGGCACGTTTATCCTGCACGACGGCCCGCCGTTCTCCAATGGCAACATTCATATCGGGCATGCCTTCAACAAGATACTTAAAGACGTGACGGTCAAATACCGGGCGATGCAGGGCTATAAAGCGCCCTACGTGCCCGGCTGGGACAACAACGGCCTGCCGATTGAGGTGCTGGTCGCCAAAGAGTTTGCCGAGCAGAAGGTCGCGCCCACGCCCATGCAAACCCGCGCGCGCTGCCGCGAAGTCGCAGACCACTGGTGGCATGTGCAGCGGCAGCAGTTTGAGCGCCTGGGCATTCAGGGCGAGTGGGATAACCCGTACCTCACTATGTCGCAGGGCATGGCCGCCAAAGAGCTGGAAGTCTTCGCCGAACTGGTGGAGCGCGGCTTTATCTACCGTGGGTTAAAGCCCGTCTTCTGGTCATTGGTGGACCAGACGGCCCTGGCCGAACATGAAGTGGAATACGCCGACCGTACCGACCCCTCCATCTATGTGCGCTTTCCCGCGCGCAGCGACCCCGACGGCGTGTTCGGGGCGGACGCCGACCTCAGCCGCTGCTGCACCGTCATCTGGACCACAACCCCCTGGACAATCCCCGCCAATGTCGCCGTGGCGGTCGGCATGGCGATTGACTATGTCGTGGCCGAGCACGAAGGGCAGCGGTATCTGGTGGCCGCAGACCGGCTCAACACCACCATGGAAGCCGGAGGGCTGGTCGGCTGGACAGTGGTCAATGCGCTCAAAGGCTATGACCTGCAGAACCTTTTGTTCCAGCATCCGCTGCCGGAGATCGACCGGGCATCCGCGCTCGTGCTGGCCGATTATGTCACGACGACCGACGGCACGGGCGTGGTTCACACTGCGCCGGGGCACGGCAAAGACGACTTCCTCACCGGGCAGAAATACCGCCTGCCGACGGTGCAGGTCTTGACCGGAGACGGGTACTTCAACGACGAGGCTGGGCCGTTCGCGGGCCTCAAGCTGGGGGCGGGCCAGGAGCGCATCATGGAGCGCCTTGACGAAGTCGGTGCCCTGCTGGCGCGGCAGGAGCTGTTCCACTCGTACCCGCATGGCTGGCGCTCGCACGATCCTTTGGTGTACCGGGCCACGGTGCAATGGTTTATGAGCATTGACCACAACGGGCATAGAGCCAAGTGCCTGAAAGCTATTGATGGCGTACAGTGGTTCCCCCAGGATTCGGTCAATCGCATCAAAGCAATGGTGGAAGGGCGGCCCGACTGGTGCCTGTCCCGGCAGCGCGCGTGGGGCGTTCCCATTCCCGTGTTTTACGCGCAGCCTTCGGGCACCCCGCTGCTGTCCGCCGAAGTCGTGCGCCATGTCGCAAGCATTGTGAGATTGCACGGCACGGATGCCTGGTTTGAGCGTGACGCCAAAGACCTGCTGCCCACGGGCTTCGCCCACCCGGACACTGGCGAGACTGAGTTCACCAAAGAAACGGACATCTTTGATGTCTGGTTTGACAGCGGCGCGACCTGCCGCACGGTGCTGGAACAATGGCCCGGCTTGTCCTACCCCGCCGACGTGTATTTGGAGGGCGGCGACCAGCACCGAGGCTGGTTCAACTCCGCGCTGATGCTGGGGATTGCGACCAAAGGCGAGGCTCCGTTCCGGCAGGTGGTTACTAACGGCTGGACGCTCAACGAAAAGGGCGAAAAGATGTCCAAGCATCAAATGAATGGGGTCGCGCCCCAGACCGTCTGCGACAAGTACGGGGCGGATGTGCTGCGCCTGTGGGTCTGCTCCACCGACTACTTCAGCGATGTCAAGGTGGGAGACCCCATTTTGGAACAAGTCGCCACCAGCTACCGGACGCTGCGCAACACGCTGCGCTTTGCCCTGAGCAACTTGTACGACTTTGACCCCGCCGCGCACTCGGTCAGCTACGATGCTTTGGAAGAGATGGATCAGTGGGCCTTGCAGCGGCTCAATGAGACTGTTCGGGCGGCAAACCAGGCCTATGAAGCGTATGAGTACCCGCGCGTCGCGCAGCTTGCCCTCAGCTTCTGCGCGTCCGACCTGAGCGCGTTCTACTTTGATCCCCTCAAAGACCGCCTTTATACCTATGGGGCGCGGTCGCAGAATAGGCGGGCGGCGCAGACGGCCTTGTTTGAGATTGTCTCCTGCCTGACGCGCCTGCTGGCCCCTATTCTTTCGTTCACGGCGGAAGAAGTGTGGCAGAAGCTGGACATGCCAAAGAAACCTGTGTCTGTGCTGCTCGCCGCGCTGCCTGCCGACCGGGTGGAGCTGCGCAACGCCGCCCTTGCCGCCCGGTGGCGTCCCCTGGTCGCGGCCCGCGAGACTGTCAACAAAGCTCTGGAAGGCACTAAGGGCCGGCAGCAGCTCGCCCTCACCCTGACTGCCGACACGGAAACGTTTGCCGTCCTCAATCCGTATCTAAACCAACTGCCCGCGCTTTTGATGGTTTCGCGCGTGACGCTGGCCCAGGGAACCAACCCCGGCCTGCAAGTGATTAACGAGGGTGTGGCGGACGGCGTCAAATGCACCCGCTGCTGGGTACAAGTCACGGATGGAGGGGACACTCCCGCCGCGGCCTGCGCGCAAGGGTGTACGCGTGCCTGGCGCACCCTCCCGCAATCACAAACCGCCTGCCGCCTGCTGCCTTCAGAAAGAACCCTATGACCCCGAAACAACTCAGCCAATTTAAGCAGACTTTGCTGGACGAAAAAGCGCGCCTGGAAGCCGAACGCGGCATGTATGTCGGCGATGACCGCTCCGACACCGAGGAAGGCGCCGCAGGCGACCTGTCCGACAACGACCCCAACGACCCCGCCGATGAAGCAACCAACTTGTTTGACCGCGAACGCGACCGCGCCGCGATAGACAACATGACACGGATTTTGGGCAAGGTCAATCGGGCTTTAGAGAAAATAGACGAAGGCACATACGGCCAGTCCGATATTGACGGCACGCCCATTCCCCTGGAGCGGCTGGAAGCGCTGCCCTATGCCCTGACCACAGTAGACCAGGAAGACACCGTTTGAGACGGACGACGTTTTATCTGATGGCTTTGCTGGTGCTGATTATGGATCAGTGGTCCAAGCATTGGGTCGCCCGTTTGTTTCAGCCGGGCGACAGCCGGGACTTGCTGCCGGGCTTCTTTTCCCTGACTTACGTGCGCAACACGGGCGGGGCGTTCGGCATCCTGCCTGCGGGCACGCTGGCCCTGGCGGGCGCAGCCCTGCTCGCTGCGGGGGCGATTGTCGTTTACGTCACGCGCATGAAGGCGCCGCTGCCGTTTCTGCTGGCAGTCGCTCTGGCCCTGCCGCTCGGCGGGGCGCTGGGTAACTTCGCCGACCGCGTGCGCCTGCGCTACGTCGTGGACTTCTTTGACGTGCATCTCGGCATCCACCAGTGGCCCGTCTTTAATATCGCCGACAGCGCGATCTGTGTCGGCGTTGCCCTGCTGGCATTCTACTTCTGGCGGCAGCCGCTGGCTCCCGCCCCGATTATTCCGCCTTCGGTTCCTTTGGAGCGCTGACCCATGTATCCTGTGCTGTTTCACATCGGTTCTTTTGCGGTGCATAGCTATGGCATCGTTTTGATGGTGGCCTTTATGGTCTCTATTTATATCGCGTATCGCACAGCCGAGCGGCGGACGGCGCAGGACAAAACCTGGCGGATTACGCCGGAAAACGTCTTGGATTTGGGCATCTGGCTGGTGGTCGCGGGCCTAGTCGGGGCGCGCGTGATGTTTGTCGCCCTGGACTGGGAGATGTATGCCGGGCATCCCATGGACATGTTCCGCGTCTGGCAGGGCGGCTTGTCGTTCCACGGCGGCTTTTTCGGCGGGCTGATTTGCCTGTCCATCTTTTGCGTGCGCAACAAAATCCCCGTGCTGTCTATGGCGGACTTGTATGCGCCGGGCTGCATGCTGGGATATGCCATTGGGCGGGTTGGGTGCTTCCTGAACGGCTGCTGTTATGGCGCTCCGACCAAGATGCCGTGGGGCATTCGCTTCCATGATGACGGCGTGCTGACGCCGCCCTCCCAGCCCACGCAGCTTTACTCGGTGGCCCTGGGCCTGCTGTCATTCGCGTTTCTTCTGCACCTACAGAAGCGCCAAACGTTCCGCGGCCAGTTGTCCTGCTGGTTCTTTATACTGGCGGGGGCAGAGCGGTTTATCATGGAGATATGGCGCGCGAATGTCACCTCCACCGTTGTGGCCCTCGGCATGACCGATGTGCAGCTTTTGTGCCTCTCGTTTATCGCTTTGGGCGTTATTGGCCTGGCCGTCTGCCGCCGCCTGCCCGCCCTTCGTGCGACAGCTTCTCTGCCGCCGTCTCGGATCGCTTCCGCCTCTTAACAGAGTCAGCCCCCACTCTTATGCAGGAAAACTTATTGGTTGCCGATGGCGATGAAAACATTCGCTTGGATGTGTTTCTGGTGTCCCGTCTGCCTTCGCTGTCCCGTGCCCGGATACAGCGGCTGATTGGCACGCACTCGGTTGTCATCAATGGGCAGCCCGTCAAGCCCAATTATCGCACCCGGCCCGGCGATGAAGTCTCCATTGACGTGCCCGATGCGCGTCCTTTGGAAAACGCCGCCCCCGAAGACATCCCCCTGGACATCGTCTACGAAGACTCCGACCTGCTGGTGATCAACAAGCCCAAAGGCCTAGTGGTCCACCCCGCCCCCGGCTCGGAGACCGGCACGCTGGTCAATGCCCTGCTCGCCCATTGCACCGACCTCAGCGGTATCGGCGGCGCGCTGCGTCCGGGCATCGTGCACCGCCTGGACAAAGACACGTCGGGGCTGCTGATGGTCGCTAAGAACGACCTCGCGCATGAAAACCTGTCCAAACAGATACAGGCCCGCACCGCGGTGCGTAAATATAATGCCCTGCTCTGGGGCCGCGTGCCGTTCAAGAACGCCGTGATTGATGCCCCCATCACGCGCCACCCCGTGGACCGCAAGCGCATGACGGTTTATGACGACATCGGCATGTCGCTCAGCCAGGGCCTGGGCATGGCGCGTGTCGCCCGCAGCGCGGTCACCGAAATCCGCCTGCTGGAGCACCTGGTTGAGTTTTCCTGGACGGAAGCGATTCTGCAAACAGGCCGCACGCACCAGATTCGCGTGCATACCAGCTTTGCCGGCTACCCTGTGGTGGGGGATGCGACTTATGGCGGCCTGCGCAAAGTCAGCGCGGACCTGTTTCGCGGCATGCCCCTGCAGACACTGAATGCCCTGCTGTCCGCCCTGCACGGCCAGGCTTTGCATGCCCACTTCCTCAGCTTTGACCACCCGCGCACCAAGCAGCGCCTGCAATTCCACGCGCCCCTGCCCGCAGAAATCGCCGACCTGCTGGACTTTCTCCGCCGCTTGGAAGAAGCCCTGGGCTGATAGTTCTCGTTCTCCCGCCTCGCTCCCAGCAAAAACAGCGGCTGCCCGATTGGGCAGCCGCTGTTGTGTAAAGAGACCTCAAAGCAAAATGTCAATGGGTGGGCGGCGGGCCGGCAGTCTGCGCCTCGGTCTGAAGCTGCCGCTCCATCTGCTGCAATTTCTCCGCCTGCACTTTTTGGGCCGGGTTCAGAACCGATACTATTTTCGCTTGGGTATCCTGCTGCAGCGCATTCAGCTTTTGCTGCTTGTCCTGCGGCGACAGTTTGGGATCGGCCATGATTTGGTTGTACTGCGCTTTGGCGGCATCCTTGAACGGCTGCATCTGCTGCTTTTGGGCAGGCGTGATGGAGTCGTTTAGCTTTTTGGTCAATGCCTGTCCCGCGCTGATTTCAGCCGCGTGGGTTTGGGTGAATGCCTGATTACGGGCATTCTGCGACGCCATCGCCTGGCCGACAATCGTGCGGTTGGCGGCGACGATCTTGCGCTGCGCGGGCGTCATAATCGCCAATGTGTCGTCATTGGCGCTTTTGGCGAGCAGGTCGATCTTTGCCCGTTTTTGCGCGTCGGTCAGCTTGGGATTGGCGACCACGGCATTGCGCGCCGCCGAGAACTTGGCGGCCCGCGCTTTCATGCGGGCCAGCTCGGCGGGGGTGACATGCGGGTCAACAATGCCGGGCAAAGGAGGAGGCGGCGTTTGGGCGCGTGCCGTGGAAAGTGTTCCGGCCCCGGCAAGCAGAACGGCGGCGGCCAGCCACCAGGGTGAGCGTCGTGTCAAAAGCGTGTGTTTCCTTTCAGAATGGTCACTGCGGTCAGTATACCTGATGAGACGGCTTACATGATGAAAACGTTCCGATTTCGTGCGCATAAGGAAAAATTGGTGCTGCGCAGACGTCGCAAAGGCGTCTTTTAGGCGTTTGGGCGGTGTTGCAAGCGCATACCAACGACGGAACAATTTCTTCCGTCGTCGGTATGCGCTGGATAAGCCGGGGGAATGCCCAAGAGAGGCGCAGGCACACCCCCGGAAAACAGGAGGCAAAGCGCACACTTTCTCTGCCACGCGCCACTTCCGTGCTACAATGGCGGTACAGGCTCGCAGGATGCAGTCGCCGGAATGCCCGGCCAGGAGGATAAAGGATGCCGGAACCCGCACACACCCCCATGTTTGAAGCGCTGACAGTCGCCGCTGAAGACAACAATCCCTATCAGATCGCCCTGCGGCAACTGGAAAATGTCGCCGGGCTGCTCGGAATAGACGAAGGGGTGCATCAGATTTTGCGGCTGCCCAAGCGCGAGCTGACCGTCAACTTCCCGGTCAAGCGGGACGGGGGCGGCACGCAGATGTTTACCGGATACCGGGTGCAGCACAACACCAGCAGAGGCCCGGCCAAAGGCGGCCTGCGCTTCCACCCGGACACCAACATTGATGAAGTGCGTGCCCTGGCGATGTGGATGACCTGGAAGTGCGCGATTGTCAATATCCCGTTTGGAGGGGCCAAAGGCGGCGTGGTCTGCGACCCAAAAGCGCTTTCTCTGGGCGAATTGGAGGATTTGACGCGCCGCTATGCGACGGAAATCAGCCTGGTCATTGGCCCGGACAGCGATATTCCCGCCCCGGATGTCGGCACGAATGGGCAGGTAATGGCATGGCTGATGGACACCTATTCCATGCACGCGGGGCATACCGTGCCTGCGGTCGTGACCGGCAAGCCGGTGTCTATCGGCGGGTCGGAGGGACGGGTTGACGCGACCGGCCTGGGCGTGGTGCTGACCACGCAGGAAGCCTTCCGGCGACAGGGCAGACCGCTTGCCGGGGCCAGCGTAGTCGTGCAGGGGTTCGGCAACGTGGGCGGGGCGACGGCGCGTTTGTTTGCTCAGCGGGGAGCGGTTGTGGTCGGCGTGTCGGATGTGGCCGGAGGCATTTATAATTCGCAGGGGCTGGACATACCCGCCGTGATTGACCATCTGCGCCGGACAGGGTCAGTGGTGGGCTATGCGGGCAGCGATCCGGTTTCCAACCGGGAGATATTGGAATTGCCGTGCGATGTGCTGGTGCCTGCTGCGCTGCAAAACCAGATTACGCCCGAAAACGCCGGGCGACTTCGCGCGGGCATGGTGGTGGAAGGGGCGAACGGGCCGACCACGCCGGACGCCGACTTGATCCTGCGCGACCGAGGCATCCTGCTGCTGCCGGATATTTTGGCGAATGCGGGCGGCGTGACTGTTTCGTATTTTGAGTGGGTGCAGGACATTCAGTCGTTCTTTTGGAGCGCGGCGCAGGTCAATCATCGCCTGGCGCGGATTATGAAGAGCGCGTTTGACACGGTCTGGGATACGGGGGAAAAGCACGGCGTGGACTTGCGCACGGCGGCGTATATGGTCGGTGTGTCTCGCGTGGCTGAAGCCACGCTGACGCGCGGGATTTATCCGTAGCCGTTGAGGAACCTCCCCCGGACCCCTCCCGAACCTCCCCCCCCGCCCCTCCCTCAAGGGAAGGGAGTAGGAGAAATTGTCCGTTGCCCTCCGGGGCTGCCAGTGCAGGAGCGAAAAGGAAAACAGAGGCTTATCTTGCTCCCTTCCCTTGAGGGAGGGGCGGGGGGAGGTTCCTCATCATGTTCCCCACACGGGGAACGGCAGGCCTCTTCAAGATTAATAACACATAAAAACGCCCCGGACAATAGTTACTGTCCGGGGCGTTTGGGCTGAGAGAGAAGCGAACGCTTCGCGCGCTTAGAACACGCTGCCGTCGTTCGGCTGGGGGGCGGCGGCGTTGTCATTGGCAGGAGCCTGGCCCCCGCCCTGCCGACCACCCCGGCGCATGCGTCCGCCCTGGCCGCCGAAGCCGCCACCGCCGCCCATGCCGCCGCGTCCCATGATGCTGCCCATGTCCACATTGTCGGCGACCGTGGTCGCGGTGAACACGCCGTCGTCGCCGGTCTGCCCGGTCGCGATAAGCTGGTCGCCGACTTTGATGCCGCCCAGGGCGATGGGAGACAGGCGGCTGATCTTTGTGGTGGACGCCATCTTCAGCGTGATGCTCGTATTGTCCGGGGCCATCAACGTGAGCGGGTTGAGGCTCAGAACGCTGGCGGTGATGGTCATGGTGCTGCCCCCTGGCCCGCCGCCATTGCCTGCGCCGCCACCCGGCCCGCCGCGCCCGTTGCGAAAGCCCCCGCCCGGCGCTCCCGGCGCGCCGCCTTGCCCGCCAAATTGACCTCCCGGCACGCCGCCTGGCCTGCCGAACCGCCCGCCCGCAGCGCCGCCTCCGGGTCCGCCCGGCATCCCCGGCATGGCGCCGACGACAATCTGCGAGGCCGTGATGGTGGTCGGAATGCCGGAGACGCGCACCTGCTCGCCTACCCGCAGGTCACTCACTGTGGTCGGTGTCTGGGTAATCACGGAGGCGCTGGATGGCACCTGTATGACCTGGTCGCTGCCCCCGGCCCGTGGCGTGACGGTGATGGTGCCTGCCGAAGCGTCCACGGCGCTGACGGTGCCGAAGGTGAAATTGCCGCCAAAGCCGCCGCGTCCGCCAGCTCTTTGCCCGCGTCCCGCTGCGCCGCCTGCGCTGTTAGGCGCGCCGGGCGGCGGGGCATTGTTTGGGGATTGCGCCCACGTTTGGGCGGACAGCAGAAGGCCGGACAGCGCGAGTGCGCTGCGGACGAAGGTAGTACGTTTCATGGTTGGTTCTCCTTGAGTGGGCCGCCGAAGGGCTGACGTTGTGACGACTAGGAACGTATAAAAGTTCAGTGTTGTTGTTATTGCATGTCAATGTGAATATTACGTGAAGAGTGTAGAATATGTAAAGCAAGTTTCGCAGAAGCCCCCCCGCCTCAGTTCTAGGGAGCATGAGTTAGAATAGAATGGCAGACCGACCGCTTGCTCCCCATTCTTTTGGCCTGCATAAATCGCGTGGATGAGAAAGCGACGGCCCCGCAAGGCGCGCCGCCCGACTTCGCAAGACAGGGTATAACAACGATATGAGAGCGTTACTTGCAAGTCCGCGCGGTTTCTGCGCGGGCGTTGACCGGGCGATTGATGTAGTGGAGCAGGCATTGGAAATCTTCGGCGCACCGGTGTATGTGCGGCATGAGATTGTGCATAACGAGCATGTCGTGGAGCGCCTGCGCCGTCACGGGGCCGTGTTCACCGACGACCTCGCGACGGTGCCGACAGGAAGCGTGCTGGTCTTCTCGGCGCATGGCGTATCGCCCGCCGTGCGAGACGAGGCGAAGGCGCGAGGCCTGCGCGTCATAGATGCGACCTGTCCGCTGGTGACTAAAATACACCTTGAGGTGCATAAGTTTCTCAGGCGCGGCTATGGCATCTTTTATATCGGGCACAAAGGCCATGTGGAAACGGAAGGGACGCTGGGCGAAGCGCCGGGACGCCTGCACCTAGTCACCAGCGTGGACGAAGTGGCCTCGCTGCCGGAGCCGCCGGAAGACAAGCTGATCTATTTGACGCAGACCACGCTGTCCATTGACGAGACGGCGGACATTGTGCGTGCGCTCAAAGCCCGTTTCCCGCGCATGGAGTATCCGCCGACCGGCGACATCTGCTACGCCACCCAGAACCGTCAAGACGCCATCAAAGTCATTGCCCCAAAGAGCGACGTTGTGCTGGTGATTGGCTCCCAAACATCGTCCAATACCAAGTCGCTGCGCAACGTGGCCGAGGCGCTGGGGGCGCGAGCCTATCTGATTGGCGGGCCGGAAGACATCACCGATGCCATGCTTTTGGGGGCGCAGACCGTCGGCGTGACCAGCGGCGCATCCGCCCCCGAAGACCGCGTGCAGGCGGTCTTGGACGCGCTAGGGCAGCGCGGCGTGGACGCGGTGGAAGACGTGCATATCCGCGATGAAAACGTGGCGTTCACGATGCCGCGCGAGCTGATCCAGTTGAAGATGGCCCATGCTGCCCGGTAACTTATTGCAAGGCAAAGTCGCCGTTGTCACCGGGGCCGGGCGAGGCATTGGGATGCACATTGCCCGGCTGTTCGCATCGCAGGGGGCACGCGTGGTGGTGCATTACCATGCCAGCTGCGAAAGCGCCGAAGATTTGGCGCGCGAGATTAACGGCCGGGCTGTGCAAGCGGATTTAACCGACCCTCTTGCCGCCGAAGCAATGATTGCCGATGCTCTTTCCCACCACGGCCAATTGGATATTTTGATTAACAATGCGTCATCGTTCGCGCACGGCCTGACCGTGGAAACAGCGACGTGGGACGACTTCCGCGCGGAGTTTGACGGCGTGGTCGGCACGACCGTGAACACGACCCGTGCCATTGTCCCCATCTTAAAGGCGCAGGGCGGAGGGCGGATTGTCAATTTCCTGGCGACGCTTATTCAGCGTCCCGCGCCGGAGTATGTTGTCCACGCGACGGCTAAAAGTGCCTTGCTCGGCCTGTCCCGCAGCCTTGCCAAAGAACTCGGCCCGCACAATATCACGGTCAACATGGTATCGCCCGGCATGACATTGACCGATTACTCGCAAAGCCTTCCGCCTGCCCTCAAGGCAAGCGTTGCGAACCAAACTCCCCTGCGCCGCCTTGCCACCCCAGACGATGTTGCAAATGTCGTGCTGTTCTTCGCGTCCCCGTTAGCAGACTTTGTCACCAGCGCGAACATCGCGCCTGATGGCGGGCTGGCGTTGGTGTAGGCCGCTTTCCCGCCCTAAGTTTGGGGAGCAGAGGAGGCCCCCCCGCCCCAATTCTGGGGAGCCAGATAGGGGAGTGGCCGTTTCTTAATATCCCCGTTGAGCAGACATGCCGGTACAGGCAGAGAGAACACGGGCGGGTGCCTTTCTGCCTCCGGCTCCCCAGAATTGGGGCGGGCGGGCATCTTGCCTTTTCGCTTCTCCATTTATCCTACTCCACAGCCAAGATTGTCCTACTCCACAGCCAAGATCAAGCACTTCAAATACTCCGACTCAGGGGCCGACAACAGCACCGGATGGTCGGCGGGCTGGCCGCGCGTCTCAATCAGGCGCAGGGTGCGACCCGCATCGCGCGCCGACTGCTGCACCATGTCCCGGAACTCCCCCGCCGTCAAATGGTGCGAACAGGAACACGTCGCCAGCACCCCGTTCGGACGCAGCAGACGCATTCCCATGCGGTTGATCTCATTGTAGCCGCGCATGGCCCCTTCCCGGCTGGCCCGGCTCTTGGTGAACGCCGGCGGGTCCAAAATCACCATGTCGGTCTTGTAGCCTTTGGTGTCCAGGACGCGCAGGTAGTCAAACACATTGTCGGTGACTGCCGTATGGGGAATGGCAAAGCTGTTGCGCGTCCACTGCTGCGTGTCCAGGGCAGTGAATGCCGGGCTGATTTCCACATTGGTGACGCTCTTTGCCCCGCTGTGCGCCGCCCGCAGGCCGAACAGTCCCGTATACGAAAAGCAGTTGAGAACGTCGCGGCCTGGGGCCTCGCGCGCGGCGGCTTTCTGGTTCTCGCGCTGGTCTAAAAAGAGGCCCGTCTTGGCCCCGGTTTTAATGTCTGCGAGCGTGGTCACCCCGTCGTCGTCCCATTCTAGGAGGTCGGGGGGCATGTCTCCGGCCAGGGAACCTGTCTGTTCGGGCAGCCCTTCCAGCTTGCGAACCGCGCTGTCCGAGCGTTCGTAGACGCCGCGAATGCCGGGCAATTGCATCAGAGCGGCGACAAGGGTATCGCGCCAGGGTTCCAAACCCAGGGCAAGAAACTGCGCGACCGCAAAGCCGGGGTAGATGTCCACGACCAGGCCAGGGAGGCCGTCCGCCTCGCCGTGGGCCAGGCGATAGGCGGGGGGCAGCGTGCCACCCTGTGCATAACGGGCCTGCCGGTAGGCATAGGCGCGGAGCAGACGAGCGTGCCAGAACTGGGCATTGACAGGCTCATCAAAGCGACGTGTCAGGTAACGGACAGCGATTTTGCTGCTGAGGTTGGCGTAGCCGGTGCCCAGAGTGCGTCCGCGCGCGTCCATGATGCGCACGACATTGCCGTTGGCAAAGCCCGCGTCGGGCGCGGAAGCGATCTCGTTATCGTAAATCCAGGGGTGGCCCAGCCGTTCGGGACGCTGGGGCTTGAGCTTAATAGTGGGGGCGGTCATAGCCCCTATTGTACCTGAGTAGGGGGCGGCGGCCAACTTCCCTCCTGTGGCGACATGGCTTGTGATTGAGCGGCTTGCAGCAAGGCCTCTTGCTTTTGTCTGCCTCGGCCTGACAGGTATCTTATCAGGGACACGGGGCCGGAAGTGAGCAGCAGGACAGTGGGAATACGTGCCAGCAGCACCAGCCGGAATGTGTCCAGAGAGCCGGAACGCGGAGAAATGTAAGTATCAGCCATCGCCCACCCATTGTACAAGACAATTGGTATCAGGCCCCACCAGAACGTGTAGCGCCGCGTGGTGCCGCTTAGAAACAAAGGCAGCAGGAGCTGGCCTAATGTTGCTGCGACAATGACTAGGGGCGTTGTACCGCCAACTCCTGACAACCCTGACGGTGTGGGCAAGTGAATACGTGCCGTGCTGCTCTCAGTGCCGATGACGTAAAGCAACCCGGCAAGGTTGCCGCCGACTAATCCTACAAGCCAGGCACGTTGCGCCCAGCCTAGAGAAGCATTTCGTTGCCGCATCTATGAGCACTCCTCTTGTTATGATGAACGGGCAAGGTGTTGTTTCTTGGCTTTCACTTGCTGCAATGCCATTGCATTGCATTCTAACACAATAATACCTCGTGCTGGGGTAAAGTAGGATGTTTGTGGCTTTGTTTGTGGGCGTTTGGTCAACGTCGCGTCAACGTCGCGTCAACGTCGCAAGCACAGCGCAAGCATTTACAGAACACGCACGCGGCGCGCTTCAATGCGCAAACGACCCTGCGCAAACAGCGACACAGCGTGCGGAAAAGCCTGATGCTCCGCCACCAGCACGCGGGCCGCAAGGGTGTCTGCCGTATCGTCGTCCAGCACCGGCACGACGCTTTGCGATATAATCGGCCCGGTGTCGTAGTGTTCATCAACGAAATGCACCGTGCAGCCCGACACCTTCACGCCGTAATCCAGTGCGGCCTGGTGGACATTCGCGCCGTACATCCCCCGGCCGCCGAAGGCAGGCAGCAGGGCATTGTGCATATTGATCATGCGGCCCTCATAGCGGCGCACGACGGCATCGGGTACTTTGCGAATGTACCCCGCGAGGCAGACCAGATCGGGCTGCGCCGTCTCCAATGCGGCCAAGAGTGCCTCGGCGTAGGCATCTTCATCGGCGGGCGCAGCGTTCCTGCCGGGCGACGACAGGGTGCCTGTTGTCAGGCCCAGCGCCCGCGCGCGGGCCAGTGCGGGGGACTGCGAGAAGTTCCCCAGGACAAGCGCAATATGCCCAGTAATCGTGCCGTCGCTGCAGGCACGGGCGATGCTTTCCATGTTGCTGCCCCGTCCATGGCGGCCCGACAGCAGAACAGCGATACGTATCATACCGCGCCATTCGCCGCGCAGGGCGCGTTATCCTCTTGTCGTCCATTCGCCCTCGCCGCCGGGAGGAGTGCGTTGGTTGACAAACACGGACGGCGGACGTTATAATCGCGTATCGGGACCCAAAGGAGCTGCTGTGCAAGGCTACTGCGTCAGGTGCAAACAAAAGCAAGAAATGCTGTCCGCGACCCGGACATTGATGAAAAACGGACGCCGCGCCATGATTGGCACATGCGCCTGCTGCGGCACCCAGATGTATGTCGCGGGCATTTGGGAAGGGGACAGCGCGCCTTCCGCGCCATCCGTGGGTGCGGACGCCGCCGGTTCCCCTTCGCTGCCGCCGCGCGCCGATGTGATCCCCTCCGGCTGAGACAATCGTCTGGCGCTCGTCCGTTTGACTTGCCCTGCTCGTCCGTTTGACTTGCCCCCATTTGCGGGGTAAGATACAGCGTTGCACGCGCGGCTTGGCCCCGGAGATTTCCGCTCTTTTGTGTCCGGCAGCGCGCCAAACTTTCCCCTGAAGAAAGCACCCACTCCTATGGCAGAAGACACCAAATTCACTGAAGGCCTGCGCGATGCCATCATCGGCAAGTCCCGCATCTGCGATGTCAACGGCGACGAAGGCAAGCTGATCTACGCCGGTTACGACATCCATGACCTTGCTGAACACACCACCTTTGAAGAAGTGGCGTATTTGCTATGGCATATCGCCCTTCCGACGCAGTCTCAATTGGACGAACTCAATCACCATTTGGATGAGCATCGCGGCCTGCCGGACGACGTGCTGACCGCCCTCAAAGCCTTCCCCACATCCGCCCCGCCGATGGATGCCCTGCGCACCGCCGTTTCATTGCTTGGCCTGTATGACCCCGATACAGGCGACGACAGCCCTGCGGCCAACATGCATAAATCCGTGCGTTTGGTGGCTCAGATGGGCACGGTGGTTGCCGCTCTGGCCCGCCTCAAAGCCGGACAGGAGCCGGTTGCCCCGAGGCCCGGCCTGCGCACAGCCGCGAACTTCCTGTACATGCTCAAAGGCGAGGAGCCGAGCGAGATTGAAGCCCACGCGCTTGATGTTGCCTTGATCCTGCACGCCGACCATGAGATCAATGCGTCCACGTTTGCCGCCCGCGTCACCATCGCCACGCTGACCGATGTGTACAGCGCGGTGGTCAGCGCCATCGGCACATTGGCCGGGCCGCTGCATGGCGGCGCGAACACCAATGTCATGCTGACTTTAGAAAAGATCGGCAGCGCGGACAAAGCCGAAGAAGTGGTCACGCAGATGCTCAGCAGCGGCCAAAAGATACCGGGCATCGGGCATGCCGTCTACAAAGCTTTGGACCCGCGCGCCGTGTCCCTGCGCGAGATGAGCCGCCGGCTTGCCCAGTCTACCGGCGACAGCCACTGGTTTGACCTGAGCGAAGCCGTGCAGCAGGCCGCCGACAAAGCCCTCATTGCCAAAGGCAAGACCACGCTCAAAGCCAACGTGGACTTTTTCTCCGCGTCGGTGTATCACATGCTGGGCATTCCCACCGAGCAGTTCACCCCGATCTTCGCCATCTCGCGCATTTCCGGCTGGACGGCGCATATCCTAGAGCAGCTTGAGAACAACAAAATCATGCGCCCCCGCGCCCTGTATGAAGGCCCGCGCGGCCTGACCGTACAGCCTATTTCTCAGCGCGGCTAGGCCGAGAGCTGCACGCCCGGCGTCTCTCGTAAAAGCCGAGATTTTTCGTCCCAACTCAGTGTTTTGCACTTGGTTTTGACTGCGAAACCTCGGCTTTACGTTTTATCTCCACGATTGTTCGCCCCATGAAACACCGCCCATTGTTCCTCGCTGTCCTGCTCCTGCTTGCGCCTGCCTCTCTCGCCCTCGCTCAGCAGAAAGACGACACGCCCGAGCTGCCCACGGTCAACCCCTACCGCCCCACAGTCACCGACCCCGCGTCGCTGACCTTTCCCGGCTACTTGGAAATGGAAATCGGCGGGGCGGCCGGCCACGGCGGCGAGCAGTCGCGCCGTGCCTTTTCCACCCCGATTGTGCTGAAGCTCACCGACCGCGCCAAGCGTTTGGAATGCCATGTCCTGCTGGGCGGCTACAGCGAACAAACAGCCTCCGACAGCACCCATCTCTCCGGGCGCGGCGACATCACGCCGGGCCTGCAATATCTGATAGTCGCGCAGTCCCCCCATACCTACGATTTGGCCGCGCGCATAGAATATAAAATCCCCACGGCGAACCAGGGTTTAGGCACCGGCAAGACCGACTACGACCTGCTCTTATTGGCATCCAAAGACTACAACAAAACGCTGCACGGCGACTACAACTTGGGTGTTTACCAGCAGGGCCGCCTGTCCGGGCGGGGCTTTGCCACCCAGTACCTCGCCAGCGGCGTGCTCAACACCAAGCTCAGCCCCACTCTTACCCTGCAGGATGAGCTGTACGGCTTCAGCGGCAACAGCGAAGGCGGCACGATTGTGTCTACTTTGCACGCCATCGGCTACCAGCCATCGCGCGTTCTCGCGTTTGATGCGGGCGTGGACATCGGCCTTTCCCATGCCGCTCCGCGCTACACGCTGTTGTTCGGCAGCACGTTTTTCGTCGGTCGCCTGTTCTAAGGGCTGCCTTTGCGGAACGCTACCCAAAGGCGTCTTTACGGCTGTTCCTGCACTTTCCAAGCGCATACCAACGACGGAAGAAATCGTTCCGTCGTTGGTATGCCTATAATCAGCCTTGTATCCCCCATGACAACCCCTCTGCGCCGCCCTTGACAACCCTGTGCTGTTTCGCGCATAATTTAACCCGGGTTAAATATAAAGTTGCAGGGGTAATCTTATGCGCGGGACGGCAACCGAAGATTATATCAAAGCGGTGTACAAGTTGCAGCGCCTCAGCGCCAATGTGTCAACGTCGGCCCTGGCCGACAAGATGGGCACGTCGGCGGCGGCGGTCACCAAGATGCTCAAGCATTTGGCGGCGCTGCAATGGGCCGACTACACGCCTTATCACGGGGTGCGGCTGACAGACACGGGCGAAAAAGTGGCGCTGGAAGTCATCCGCCACCATCGGCTGCTGGAGCTTTACCTGGCGCAGGCGATGGGCTATGCGTGGGACGAAGTGGATGCCGAGGCGGAAAAGCTGGAGCATGTGATTTCCGAAGAGTTTGAAGCGCGCATGGACGCCCTGCTCGGCTACCCGACTGCCTGCCCGCACGGCGACCCCATCCCGACCCGCGAAGGAGGGCTGCGGGAGACCTTGCTGCGGACGCTGGCCGAATGCGCCGCCGGCGAAACCGTGACAATCAGCCGGGTCAAGGACACGGACCCGCAGGTGCTGCGCACCCTTGCCGCGCGGGCCATGCTTTTGCAGGCTTCGGTTTCCGTGGTGGAGCGCGATGCCGTGGACGGGCTGCTGACAATTGATGTCGGCGGGCAGCGTCATGTGGTCGGCCCCGCGCTGGCGGGCAGCGTGTTTGTGACGCCGCAAGGGTGAAGATGGAGGCTCTTGCGCTGATCAAGGGCGGCCCTCGCGCGGGCGCTGCGTGCTTGTCCCTCTCCTGCACTGGCAGACCGGGAGGGCCGCCCCTCCGGGCACACCAGTGCGTGAGCGGGCGAGGGTTAGGAAGAAGTTACTCTGGCTCCCCTATGCCCGCAGGCACTCTCCCCTCTGGCTCCCCAGAATTGCCCCTAGTCGCAGGGCCTCCACCTTCCGGGTACGCCAGTGCGTGAGCGGGGAGAAGGGCGGGGGGGCCTCTCCTGGGGGGTGAGGGCTGTTCCTCACTGCGGGCGTGAGTCGCAGCAAACGATTAGAGAGAAGTACCAAACTATGAGCAGCTCAGAAGCCACAGCCGACGAGCTGGAAGTTTCCCCATCGGCGGGCTGGCGCGCGCCGGTGGGCAGCCCCACCCTGCCGGGGGCGTTTCAATCCGTGGCGGTGCCGCGCAATGGCCCCTTTTGGCGTCGCCTGCTGGCCTTTGTCGGCCCCGGCTACCTGGTGGCCGTGGGATATATGGACCCCGGCAACTGGGCGACGGATATTTCGGGCGGGGCTGTGTACAGCTATGCGCTGCTGTCCGTCATCCTGCTGTCCAATTTTACGGCGATCTTTTTGCAGGCCCTGTCTGCGAAGCTGGGGATTGTATCCGGGCGCGATTTGGCGCAGGCGTGCCGGGATGCGTATTCGCGGCCTATCGCGATTATGCTTTGGCTGTCCGCCGAGATCGGCATTATTGCATGCGACATTGCCGAAGTGATCGGGTCGGCGATTGCCCTCAATTTGCTGTTTCATATTCCGCTGACTTGGGGCGTGGTGATTACCGGGGCGGATGTGCTGATCGTGCTGGCCTTGCAGGGCAAAGGCTTCCGGTGGATAGAAGCCCTCATCATGACCTTGATTGGGACCATGATGGTCATCTTCGCTTTGGAGCTGGCATTCGCCCACCCGGAGTGGAGGGGCGTGCTGCACGGCTTCCTGCCCCGCCCGGAGATTGTGCGCGACCCGCACATGCTGTATATCGCCCTGGGCATTTTGGGCGCGACTGTCATGCCGCACAATCTGTATCTGCACAGCAGTATCATCCAGACTCGGCGCTTTGGGCGGTCGTTGGGGGAACTCAAAGACACGATCAAGACGGCCTATGCCGAATCCACTATTGCGCTGACACTGGCGCTGTTCGTCAACGCGGCGATTTTGATATTGGCCGCATCCGCCTTTTACCGGACGGGGCATCACGAAGTTGGCAATATTGAGGGCGCGTACAAGCTGCTCACGCCCCTGCTGGGCGCGGGGCTGGCAACGCCCCTGTTCGCCATCGGCCTGCTGGCGTCGGGGCAGAACTCCACCATCACAGGGACAATGGCGGGACAGATTGTCTTGGAAGGCTTTACGCACTTTAAAATCGCGCCCTGGATGCGCCGCATGATCTCGCGGCTGATTGCCATCGTCCCCTGCCTGTTTGCGACGGCCCTGGCCGGGCCAAGTGGGACGGGCAAGCTGCTGATTTTCAGCCAGGTGGTGCTGTCGGTACAGTTGTCGTTCGCCGTTGTTCCTTTGATACAGTTCACCAGTGATAAACTCAAGATGGGGCCGTTTGTCAACAACCGGGCCGTCAAGACCCTGGGGTGGACACTTGCGGCGTGTATTGCCGCATTGAATGCGTATTTAGTCTTCGCCACGCTGTTCCCCCAGGCCGTGCCCGGAGCGGGTTAGCAGGCCGCGCCGGTTTAGCGGAGCAGGCAGGCGGGTATTTCCTTGTTATCAATGACAGGGCGATGCTTTGACGCACGCCGGGAGGCGAATAAAGACATGGCAGACCAGCGATTATATGCGCTTTTTCAGGATGTGGCCGATGCCGAGCGCGCGATTGGGGCCTTGCAGGACCGGGGCATCACGCGCGACCATATCGCGATTATTGCCCGGCGGCCAGGCGAGCAGAACGAAGCCGCGCGGGTGCGCACAGGCTATGCCCGCATCACAGACACGCAGGGCACGAACCAGGGCGAGCCGGAGACAGCATATGCAGAGCGCCCGCGCACCGTTCCCCCGGTCGCGCTGCCGACCACCGGCACGCCGTCCTCGGCAGTAGACACGGCCGGCAACGTGGAAGCCGTGGGCAAAGAGGGATTGACCACCACCACGCCGCAGGACGCGGCGGCAGGGGCGGCGGTCGGCAGCGGCGTGGGCCTGGTGGCCGGGATACTGCTCGGCGCGGCGGCGCTGGCCGTGCCGGGTGTCGGGCTGGTGCTGGCGGGCGGCGCATTAGCCACGGCGATGGGGGCGGCAGCGGCCACGGCGGCGGCTGGGGCCGTTGCGGGCGGGGTCGCCGGCTACCTGCGCGACATGGGCATGCCGGAGCAAGCCGCGCAGCAGATCGCCGACCGCCTGCACGAAGGCGACTATCTGCTCTCGGTGGTGGCGGACTCGTCTCGCTACGATGACCTCAAGCAATTGCTGCTCAAGTACAACGCCGTCGGCGTGGACATCAATGTCGCATCGGTCGGGCAGGGCTTTGAGGAAGCGCCTGTCTCTGCCCCGCTCGCCACAGAGCCATTGACGCCGCCCGTGCCGCCAATCATGCCTGCTGATAGGCAGGGTGCTCTTGCGCCGACTGCCCCGCGCATCCCTGCAAACCCCGCATTGGCGCAGGAAACAGAGCCGATGTACAACTTTGGCAGCGTTGACCCTGCTCTTGCCCGCGCGCCGGGGCTGACGCCGGATGAGGAGCTGGCCCGCGCCGAAACCACTACCGAGCGGGAGCAGGATGCGCTTGCGCTGGAACAGTCCCGCACAACGCAGCGGGAAGTGCGCGACTCAATCACCTAGACCTGCGGGCGTGTTATGTGCGATAATAACGCATGATCTCTTGTTCCCACGGGTCGCCCCTGGCCGCCCTGCGCGCCGTCTTGTTTGACTTGGACGGCACGCTGGTAGAAACCCACATCGACTTTCCGGCCATGACAGAGGCGATGCTCGCCCGCGCCGCCGAGGCGAACGTGCCCGCTTCCGTCGTGGAAGGCAAGGATATTCTCGGCCTGGTGGACGCCGCTGCCGCCAACGTCACGGAACGTGGCGGCGACGGCGTTTCGTTTCGCCGGGCCGCCTACGAAGACCTGGAACGCAGGGAGGTGCAGGGCTGCGCCCACCCAAACTTATTGATCGGCACGGACACTTTGCTGGCCCAACTGAAGGATAACGGCATCAAAATCGGCATTGTCACGCGCAACTGCCGCCGCGTGTCCAAAGACCTGGTGGCGCGCTGCGGCCTGCCCCACGATGTTCTGCTCTCGCGCGACGATGTCCAGCGCGCCAAGCCCCACCCGGAACACCTTTGGGATGCCCTGCGCGTACTGGGAATCCCCGCAGGCGAGGCCGCCATGACCGGCGATCACTGGATGGATATTCAGGCGGGGCAGGCCGCCCACTGCGCAGTGACCGTAGGCGTGCTGGGCCGCAACAGCGCGGACTGGTTCGCGCCCTGCCCGCCGATGCACCTGGTGCGCGACTTGGGCGAGGCGCAGGCAGTGTTCGGCCTCCTGAGTGCCCCGTAACTACTTCCCATGCTGCTTTCCGTCTGCATTGTTAATTGGAACACGCGCGACTTCCTGCGCGCGTGCCTGCGCTCGCTTTATCGCCACCCGCCCCTGGGCTGGGACATGGAGATACTTGTCGTGGACAATGCGTCCCAGGACGGCTCCGCCGCACTGGTGCGCCGCGAGTTTCCCGAGGTGGCTTTGATTGCCAGCCCGGACAACACAGGCTATGCTGAAGGCAATAACCAGGCCATTTCGCAGTCCAAAGGCGATGCGATCTTGCTGCTGAACCCGGACGTCGTGGTGCATGCAAACTCGCTCGCCCATGCCCTCGCGTTTTTGACTGCGCACCCGGACGCCGCCGCCGTCGGCGCGCGCCTGCTGGAGCCGGGCGGCAAAACGCAGCGCTCCCTGCGGGGCTTTCCCGACCCCTGGCCCGTGCTCTGGGAGGCCATAGGCTTTGCGCGCCTCCTGCCCTGCGTGCCCGCGCTGGGCGCGTATCGCATGACCACGTTCAACTATAATCAGTCCGGCGAGGCCGACCAGCCGATGGGGTCGTTCTTGCTCATTGCGCGCCGTGCTCTCAGCGAAACCGGCTTGATGGACACGCAGTTCCCGATCTTCTTCAACGACGTGGATTGGTGCTGGCGGGCAAAGCGCGAGCATGGCTGGAAAATCTACTACACGCCCGATGCCCTTGTCACTCACTGGGGCGGAGGCAGCACGCGCCAGGCAAAGCCCGCCATGCGTGACGAGTCCCACCGCGCTTTGATGCGCTTTTACCGGAAGCACTACCAGAGCCGTTTATCGCCATTCTTATTTCGCTTTGTTTTGGTTGTGATGGAATGGAGCCGACGACGCTCCTTTGCGCAGGCAAACGCCCATGATTGACATCGCGGTTATTGTGGTCAACTGGAATGCCAAAGACGACCTGCGCGCGTGCCTGCAATCGCTGGCCCGCACGTCGGAACCGGCGGTTTCGTCTGAAACATGGGTGGTGGACAATGCCAGCACGGACGGCTCGGCGGACATGGTGCGGGCCGAGTTTCCCGAGGTACACCTGGTGGTCAATGAGGCCAATCTCGGCTTTTCCCGCGCCAACAATCAGGCTGTCGCCCTGTCGCAAAGCCGGTACGTCTTTCTGCTCAACTCGGATGCCTTTGTCCACCCCCATGCCCTGCGGGAGATGACGGCCTATGCCGACGCGCACCCTGAGGCGGGCGTTTTGGGGCCGCGCGTGCTCAACCCCGACGGCAGTTTGCAGTATTCGTGCCGCCGCTTCCCGACACTGGGAGCGGGCGTGTTCCGCAACACTTATCTGGGACGCTTATTCCCCCGCAACAAATACGCGCAGGACTATTTGATGACCAACTTTGACCATCTCTCCACAAGGTCGGTGGACTGGGTTTCGGGCTGCGCGATGTTTATTCGCCGCGCTCTCCTCGGCACCATTGGGGCGCTGGATGAGCGTTTCTTTATGTACTGCGAGGACGTGGACTTTTGCCTGCGCGCGGGGCAGGCGCAGGCGCAGGTGGCGTATGTTCCCCAGGCCATCGTGACCCATGCCATTGGGCGTTCCAGCGACAAGAATGCCGACCGCATGATTTGGGAGTTCCACAAGGCATGGTTTGAGTTTGACAAAAAGCGCCACCCGCAGGCAACTGCCCTGCGGCGGCTGGCGGTGTGGAGCGGGCTGTGGCTGCGGGCGTGGGTGCGTATCGCAAAGCGGCGCCTGGCGGCCCGGCGGCTGGCGCGCACGCGAGAGACGAACTTGAACGCTGAGGGGACAACGCCGACACGTTCCGAGGGCCAAACTCCACTGTGAACACTTTTCTTGCCGCCCTTCTCGCCCTCGCGCTGCTGCTGGCGCCCCTGCTGTGCGGCATCCCGGATGAGCCGCTGTGGTCGTCCTGGCTTGCCGCTGTGGTGATGCTGGTCGGCGCGTTCGCCGTGCTGAAGCGCGGGAGCAGCGCCGCTCAAGAACCGGACACTTCCGGTTCTTCCCGGCGGCTGCCCTGGCGGGGCGCGGGGCTGCCGTTTGCGCTCCTGGCTGCGTGGGCGCTGGCGTCGCTCCTCGCCGCCCTGCTGCATCGGCATAGCCTGGGGTTTTTGGGGCTGATGGCGCGCGGCTGGGCGCTGCTGGCCGTGCAGTTTACGCTGTTTGCGCTGGCCCGGCGCGCGGCGCAGTCGCACAGTCGCGCGCCGTGGGTTTTGGCGCTGGGATTGGTGGCGGGCGCGGCGATTGTCGCCGCTGTGGGGGCCAATGAATACGCCGCCCACGTGCGCGCAGGGCAGCCGGACTGGCGCGTGTTCGGCACGTCTACGCCTGACTTTCTGGCGGGTTATCTGGTCATGCTGCTGCCGCTGACCCTGGCCGTGTTTCTGGCGGTGCGGGCGAGCGGGGTGGTAGCCCTGCTGCTGGGCCTGATTGCCGCGCTGGAACTCGGCGTGATGCTGACCACGGGGTCGCGGTTCGCCCTGGTGTCGCTCTTGATTGGCCTGGCGACGCTGGGCGGCGCCGTGGGGTTCGCCCTGCGGTGCGGGCTGCCATTGGAGCCGGAAACGCGGCGTCGCTTGCGCGGCATGATAGGCGTCTTCATCTTAGCCGGACTGGTGGCGGCGAAGCCTGTTTTGGGCCGCCTGCTGACCACCCATGCCTCGGACAATTCCGCCGCCTTCCGCGCCTGGACATGGCGCGGGGCATGGCACATGGCAGTCTCCCATCCTCTGTTTGGCACAGGCGTTGGGGCGTGGGCGCAGACTTATCCGCATTATGCGCTCACGGGCTTTACGCGCCTGGCGCACAGCGGCTATTTGCAGATGGCGGATGAGTGCGGCCTGGTCGGTTTGGCTTTGCTGCTGGCGACATTGAGCGCGGTCGCCATTGCTATTGCGCGAGGGCTGGCGCGGCCTGGCGTATCGTTCCCCGCCCCGCCCCCCGTGGAGCAGATGCCCAAAGGCAAAGGGCGCGGGCGGCAAACCGTCCCGATTGCCGCGCCCCGCCCGCCGTCGCCGCTGGACACACTGCTGCCTGCCGACCCGCGCTTGCTGCTGTGCGGACTTGCCGGAAGCCTTGCGGCGGGCATGGCGCAAAATCTGATCGACTCGGATTGGTCGGTATTCTTTATCGGTCTGAGCTTCTGGGCAATCGCGGGACTTGCGGTCGGTTTCTCGGAACAGGGCCTGGCACCCTTACGCAAACAGGGCATTTCGCCTCCCTTGCGCATGCTGGCCGGCGTGGGCGCGCTGGGCGTGGCGGCGTATTTCGCCTGTCAGGGCGTGGCGGCGCTGCTTGGCGCGGCGGCACGCATGGCACCCACCCCGCAGGAGGCTGAGTCGGATTATATCATAGCGCGCGCGTGGGACCCGCTCAATGCCACCTATCCCGCCGAGCTTGGGTACCGGGTTTATGCGCGGGAGAACAACCTGCCCGCCGCCGAGTCCCTGCTGCGCCAGGCGGCGGCCCTGAAGCCGGATGCGGTCAATTATCGGCGTCTCGGCACGGTGCTGCTTTCCGAGGGAAAGGCCGACGAAGCGCAGGGCGCGTGGGAGCGCGGCCTGACCACCGAGCCGCAGTCGCTGGAGCTGCTGCTGGCCCTTGCCGCAATTACCCCGCTGCCGTCGCGTCTCGCTTATTACCGAACAATGGCGCAAATGGAAACCAGCCCGGTTGGGACGGTGCGGGCCATCGGCGGCATCACCGAACCCAGGTTTGCGATTGCCGATGCCGCCTTGGGCGATGCCGCGCAGAACAATCCCGCCGAAGCGCAGGCGTTTTATGCCCGCGCCGCCGCCGTGCTGGAAGCGTATGCGCGTGAAAGCGGCTCCACAAACCCCCAGCGGCAGGCGATGCAGGGCGGCCACGCCGACCCCGCCCAGGATGCCCAAATGCGCGCGCTTTATGCCCATGTGATGGACAGACTTATCTCGCTCGCCCCCGCAAGCCAGCATGAACTCTTCACCAAACAACGGCAGCAGACGCTTTCGCAGTTTGACGTTCTGACGGCAAAGCCGTAAAATCGGGTATAAACTATTGCAGTTTTCCTGAAGGAGTATTTTAGAATGCAAATGACAGTTACTAAGCGCGCCAAACAAACCAAAGCGGAGCGCAGCAAGCGTCTTCGCCAGGGCTTTGTGCCCGGCGCGGTCTACGGCAAAGGCATAGAGCCATTTTTGGTGGAAGTGGCCGCACGCGGCATCGCCGATGTGCTGATCGCCGAAACCGGCCTCAACACCATGATTGATCTTTCGGTGGACGGCGACACGGCCACCCACAGCGTCTTGATTGACAACTTGGAGCGCAACCCGGTGACACGCGGCTTTATCAGCGTCGGCTTCCACCAGGTGCGGCGCGGCGACAAAGTTACGGCCCAGGTTCCCGTGCAGCTTGTCGGCATCCCGTCGGATGTCACCCTGAACGATGCCCTGCTGGAACACCTGCTGGAAACCATTACGGTTCACGCCCAGCCCGCCGACCTGCCCCCGCATATTGACGTTGACGTGTCGCAGATGAAGATCGGGGACGTGCTGACCGTTGCCGATCTGCCCCACAACCCCAAGCTAGAGCTTACGGCGGGGGAGGATGTCGCCATCGCCGCCGTCCACCGCTCCAAGACAGCCCAAGACGTCGGAGCAGCCGATGACGCCGCCGCCGAAGCCGCGCAAGGCCTGACCGGCGAGGATGCCGTCACCGAACTGCGCGCCGATTCCGACCGCAGCTCGGACAGCGTAACCGGCACTGCCAGCCCGTAAGCACCGGCAGAGAAGCCCCCCCGCCTAAACTCTGGGGAGCCGGATAATTAGGAATCGGCAACTGCTCTCCGTGCGGGTCTTTATCCGGCTTCCCACAATTAGGGCGAGGGGCTTTTTGGAGATTGCTATTAACCCACTTAGGTGAACGTTATAACAGACAATCCAGAACACAGCAGCAATGGCGGGGAGCCGGAAACGGCTCCTCCCATTGTCCTGCCCCTTCCCAACATCCCCTCTCTCGGCATCGCCAACACGCCGGAGTCTTCGGCAGGCTCCCTGGTTTCCCCGCAGCCGTTCGTGGAAACCATGGAGGCTTCAAACCCCACGTCCCTTGCTGACAGAGTTGAGCAGACGCTGGCCGAAGATGGACGCTTCGCCGCGCTGCTTCCCCAGATAGTGATTACAGTTGACGACGGCCTGGCGCATCTTTCGGGCCACATTCCCACGGCGGCCCAGAAGCAAAGCCTGCTGGCCGCCGTCCTTGCCGTGCCCGGCGTCACAGGGATCAGCGATGCGCTGGCTGACGGCTAGCGCAGCCTGCGCTTTTCGGGGGCGTTGCTTGGGTGTTTCGGCAGCGTTGCACGCGCGTACCAACGCCCAAGCAGCGCCCAAACAACGGCATGGAGACGGGCAGGATCGCCCCCTGATCCTAAATCGTGACGGCAGGCTTGCCGTCGGGCCATGGCGAGACCAAGCCACGGATAATCTTCGCGCAAAGAGGGTATTGGGTATCCATGCCGGGGCCGCGCAGGGTTCCCGGCGCCAAAGGCTGCCTGCCGAAGAGAGAGGAAAGTAAGAATTGAAACCGGATTACGATATTATCATCCTGGGCGGCGGCTCGGCGGGGATTGTTTCCGGCGTGATGGCGGGCGCGCTGGGAATGCGGGTTCTGCTGATTGAGCGGGGCAGGATGGGCGGCGAATGCCTCAACACCGGCTGCGTACCCAGCAAAGCCCTGCTCCATGCGGCAAAGGTGGCGCAGACCATCCGCACGGCGCAGCAAGTCGGGCTGATGCCGAGGGCGGTCTCGCGCGAGGACGCGGCGGGGGTGATGCGTCACGTTCGCGAAACCATCACTGCGGTGCGGCAGGCCGATGCGACTGAGCAGTTGCTGCGCGACAACGGTGTTGCGATCCGGCACGGAAACGCGCGGTTTGCCGACCCTCACACAGTGCAAATAGACGGGCAAAGAGTGACGGCGGCATACTTCATCCTGGCGACGGGGTCCAGCCCTGTCGCGCCGGAGATTTCCGGCCTCGCGGCGGGCGCTTATCGGACAAACCAGACAATCTTTGACCTGGATGAGCTTCCAGAGCGGCTGCTGATTATCGGCGGCGGCCCTATCGGCGTGGAAATGGCGCAGGCGTTTGCATGGCTCGGCAGCCATGTCACTTTGGTGCAGCAGGGCGAGCGCCTTCTGCCCCATGATGATGCGGAGATGGCCCGCGCATTGACCGACTATCTGCGCGAGGACGGCATTGATGTCCGGCTGAACACAACGGTCGCCGAGGTAAAAACAGACCTAAGCACAGAAAACAAAACCCGGACGGCGACGCTTCAGCAGGGCGACCAGAGGAGCGAGGTCACGTTTGACGAAGTTCTGGCGGGCATGGGACGCCGCACCAACACCGACGGGCTGAGGCTGGAAGCGGCCGGTATCGTTTTTGATTCTCATGCCGTCCAGGTGGACAGCAGCCTGCGCACGACCGCCCGGAATATCTTTGCCTGCGGCGACCTGCTGGGCCATGATCAGTTCTCGCACCTGGCGGAGTACGAGGCCAAAACGGTGGTGCGCAATATCGTGTTTCCGGGCCAGGCGCGGGCCGCCTTCCGGCTGCGTCCCTGGACGACATTCACCGACCCGGAGCTGACCCATATCGGCCTGACGGAAGAAGAGCTGCAGGCGCGGAACATCACCTACGAGGTCTTCCGGCAGCCGTTTGCGCAGAACGACCGCGCCATTACGGACAACGCAACGCGCGGCTTTATCAAGGTGCTGACGCAGGGTTTGACGGGTAAAATACTGGGGGTACACATCCTCGGCAGCCGCTCGGGAGAACTGGCGCAGGAGTGGATACTGGCGATGGAGCATGGGCATTCCATCCGGGCTGTCGCCAACATGATCCACATCTACCCCACCCTTTCGCTGGCGTGCCAGCATGCTGCCCAGCGGTGGTACGAGCGTCAGTCGCAAAGACCTATTATTGCAAAGACGCTCCGCGCTTACGTTCAGGGCATGCGCCCCCGCGAAGAGGCGCTCGAGATGGGGATGCTCGGACTGGTCGCGCTGGGGATTGGGATCGGCATGCTCCGCCGCACAGCCAAATTCGGCGATAGAAAGCAAGAGTGACCCTATGCCGGACTACTACAATGACGAAGACCTAGCGCACTTTGCCGAGGTCGGACGCGAGCGGCCTGACCTGATGGAAAAGTTTTTTGCCTACTACCAGGCGACTTTGGAAGAAGGCGCGCTGACCCGGCGCGAGAAGGCGCTGATCGGCTTGGCGGTCGCCCACGCGATCCCATGCCCGTACTGCATCGACTCATTCGCGCAGACGTGCCTGGAAACCGGCTCCAACCTGGAGCAGATGACCGAAGCGGTCCACGTCGCAAGCGGCATTCGGGGCGGCGCGACTTTAATTCATGGTTTGCAGATGCTGAACTCAGTCGACAAAGTCAGCATGTGAAAGAAAAGTTTCGTTCATGACGACATCAACCCCGCTGCCCGTCTTCAGCGCCTCGCTTCAGCGTGCCGGGCTGTTTCCTCTGCGCGCCGTGCGCATAGACACTCTCCAGGTCAATGTCGGCAAGCGGTGCAACCAGGCATGCAAGCACTGCCATGTGGACGCCGGGCCGAACCGCACGGAAGAAATGACGCGCGAAACGGCGGAGCTGGTGATCGCCGCGCTGGAACGCAGCCCCGGCATCCGAACGCTGGACATTACGGGCGGCGCCCCCGAACTCAACCCCAGCTTTCGGTACCTTGTGGAGTCGGCGCGGGCGCTCGGGCGGCACGTGATCGATCGCTGCAACCTGACCGTGCTGTTCACCCCCGGCCAGGAAGACACAGCCCGGTTTCTGGCCGAACACCAGGCGGAAATTGTCGCGTCCCTGCCGTACTTCCTGGCGCAGCGCACGGATGCCCAGCGCGGGCTGGGCGTGTTTGACCAGAGCCTGGAAGCCATGCATATCCTGAACACACTGGGCTATGGCCGGGAAGGCTCGGGGCTGATCCTCAACTTGGTGTATAACCCCACCGGGGCGTTTCTGCCGCCTGCGCAGGCGGCGATTGAGGCCGAATACAAGGCGGAGATGGCCGGACGCTATGGCATTGTCTTCAACAACCTCTATACCATCACGAACATGCCCATCTCGCGCTTCAAGCACTTTTTGGAGAAGTCCGGCAACTATGCCCGGTACATGGATCGCCTGACAGCGGCCTTCAACCCGGACGCGGCGGCAAATGTGATGTGCCGCTCGCTTTTGAGCGTCAGCTATGACGGCTATCTCTATGACTGCGATTTCAACCAGATGCTGGAGATGCCGGTGGGGCCGGGGCTGCCGCCGCATATCCGCGACCTAGATGCCGCGCTGCTGGAGCATCGCGAGATCGTGGCAGGCGAGCATTGCCTGGGCTGCACGGCGGGCGCGGGGTCTTCCTGCGGGGGCGCGGTGGCATGACGCTCAGCCGCCCGGCGCTTATTGTCATGGTCAAAGCCCCCGCGCCGGGGAAGGTGAAGACGCGCCTGACGCCGGGCGTATCGGACGATGATGCGGCAAGCCTTGCATCGGCCTTCGCGCGGGATGTCGCGGCGAACGCCCGGCAGGCGGGGGCCGCTGCCATGATTGCCTACGCTCCAAACGATGGACGCCCTTGTTTGGAGGCGATCGTGGGGGATGGTTTATGCTGGATGCCGCAGCGAGGGCATGTTCTTGGGGAGCGCATGTTTCAGGCGATGACCGACGCCCACACGCAGGGTTTCGGGCCGCTGATCGTGATCGGCACGGACAGCCCAACGCTGCCGGGGGCTTTTGTTGGGCAGTCCATTTCGGCGCTTCAGTCGGACAAAGCAGATGTCGTTCTGGGGCCGACCGAGGACGGCGGCTATTACCTGGTGGGGGCGCAGCGGCCTGTGCCCGGCCTGTTTGACACTGTGGCATGGAGCACGCCACTGGCGTTTGCCCACACGGCGGGCAATGCGGCGCGCCTGAGCCTGCGCTGCCATGTCCTGCCGCCCTGGTACGATATTGACACCCTGGACGACCTGGCCCGGCTGCGCGCCGAGGTTTCGGGGGATGCCGACGTGCGCCGCCGCGTCCCGGCAACAGCGGCATGGCTGCAATCTCATCCCAGTATCACCCCGCCGGGGGCCGCACATCAACAAACCACCGTTTGAGCGTCGCCGGGGCGATCCCCAGGCGGTATCCCGCATACAGCAGGCACATCAGCAGCGAAGTCCGCCAAACTCCATGCGCCTGCCAGCGCCGAGGCGAGATGGTGACGGGAACCGCCGCAATGCGAAAGCGCCCGAGCCGCTTGATGCGGGCTGTGAGCGCGAAGTCCTCAAACAAGGGCCAGGCGGGGAAGCCCTGCGCCGCCTCAAACACAGACCGGCGGACAAAGATGGCCTGATCCCCGCTGGCCTCGCAGGCCAGCCGGGAGCGCAGGTTGATGAGGCGGGCCAGGCAATGCAGCGCCGCGGGGCAGGTGCCGGGAAAGCGCACCGGGAACGCGCCGCCTGCGGTTTTGGGGTCGGCAAGCGCCGCCCCGATGGCCTCCGCCGCGCCCTGCGGCAGCAGGCAGTCGGCGTGGAGAAACAGGAGAATGTCACCTCCGGCGACCGCCGCCCCGGCATTCATTTGCGGGCCGCGTCCCCGCTCTGCTTCCACCAGGCGCACTGCGGGCTGTTCGCGCACCCATTCGCGCGTCCCATCCATGCTGCCGCCGTCGGCCACGATCACCTCCGCCGATACCAGGCACGCCGCGACCCGTTCCAGCGCTTCGGGCAGGGCAGAACGCTCGTTCAGCACGGGAATGACGATAGAAACAAAGCCGCCTGCCCTTTGTGCGCTCACAGCCCGCGCCCGTGGAGCCATCCCGCGAGATGCACGTGAACACCGGCAGCCACGCGATTGACGGGACATGCCGCCCTGCGCAGAACCCGCGCTGCCGGTGTTTCTTCTTTAATGCGCGCCTCATTCACGCACCGGGCAAAATCGGCCTGCACAGCGCCCCGCAGTTCGCTGCTGACGGAAAGAGGAACCCGCCTCCAGTCCAAACAGCCGGCGGGCACCTTCGCTCGTTCGCAGCCTCGGCGTTTCCTCATGTCCATTTTCACGGCTGGTTATCCTTGCAAAGCGTTCCCGCGTCCGGGGCTTGTCTTCGGCTGAAGCAGGGCCGGCCTCAGTGGGCACGCGGCCCGAGGCGGTATCTTTCCAGGAGACAAGGCGCAGAAAAGGCCGGGCAGAGAAATATCTTACTCCAAGTAAAACACATGCTCAAGCTGCACCAGGCTGGTGTCTGCCGACCCGCTGTCAAAGAATGGTGCCATGTCGGCCTGCCAGCGCGCGTTCACGTCGGTTTGGGCCATGCGGGCGACAGCGGCTTCAAAGTCATCCGTTTCCAGATAGCCGAAGAGCTGTCCGTCTTTCGCCAGGAAGAGCGAGTAGTTGTGCCACCCGGCCTCGGAAAGAGCCTGCAGCATTTCCGGCCATACATGGCGGTGCCGCTCTTTGTACTCGTCTAAACGATCTGCCTTTACTTTGAGAAGAAAACCGATACGCTGCATGTAAAAATCCCTTTCGTCGCAAGCTTTTGTCCGGTGGCCCTGTCTGCCGAATATGTCAGCACACGCGGGCGGTTTCCACGCCCAGCAATGCGCCGAGCTTTTCTATCTTGTGCGCGAGATGCCCCACCCCAACCGCGCAGTGGTGGGCCGGGCCATGCGCATTCCAATCATTGACAAACCGCCGCGCGCCGATGGCAAAGCGGTACCGGCTGTTCGTATTGCCGATTTCTAAAATGGGGCCGGGCACCGTTTCGGCCTCGGCGACCACCAGCTTGGTGTTCCCATTGCGCATTTGAACCACGGACAGCAGGGTCACCGGTCCCTGCCTGACAGCCATTTCTACGGAAAGCCCCCGGCCCACTTTGCCGTGGTAGACCTGCAATGGCTTTACTTTCGTTTTGCCCTCGGCGATCCCGATATGGCCGGGGCCGTCGTGCCCCATCAGCACCACATCGTCGTGATAATCCATCGCATAGTATTCCGTGAACGACCCTCCTGCGCCGAACGCATCCATGATCTTCATGGCAAGGCAGTTTTTGATCTCCAGCTCGCCGGCCACAGGAATGCCGCGCGCGGTGAGCAGAGAATTGCCCAGGATAATCGAGCTGATCGCGTCTTCATTGGCCGCATTCCCGGTGCCCAGATAGTAATAGGCCATGGACCCGATTTGGTGGCGATCCACCAGTGCGTCTAGGGCCACAGAGGTCTGCGCGGCCCGGCGCAGCTCGGCTTCGGGGCAGTCACTTTGGACATCAAAGACGCGGCGAAAATCGGCGACACGCCCGGCAGTCTGCTCGTCGCTGACATCCCCGCGCAGTGCGGCCAGCTCATCCACTTCCAGAAGCTCGATATGCCCGCCGAAGGTGGCGCAGAGCTGCGTCATGTCCGAGTAAATATCCAGCATGCCGCCGTAATAGTGGCCCATGACGGCCATTCGGTTATGCTCCAAAACATAAGTGACGCGGGCGGCATCCACCCAGGCATTGATCTCGCAGTCGCTGAGGGGGTCATTGGAAAGCATACCGGTAATCTGATGGAAGTCAATACCGGCGCGCTGAAAAACGTTGGCGATCTCCGGCACCGCGCACGGGGAGCAGTGCGCAAGCCACTCACCGGTCATTTGGGTGCGGTCACCCAGAGTATTGAAACTTGCATAGTCAATTTGGGCCTCGGGCGATAGGTTAAGAACGATCACCGGCACGCGGGCGCGGCGCACCACAGGCAGCACAGTCGACGACAGCGCATAGGTGGTGACATGGAGAAAGATCAGGTCCACATCCCGGCACCGAAACTCATGCCCGGCTTCCATTGCCTTTTCCGGCGAGTCGATCAGCCCCAAGTTGACAACCTCAACATCAGGCCGATCCAGCGTTGCCGCGACTTGAGCGAGATAGCCTTCCAGTCGTTCCTGCAAGCCGTCAAATTGCGGCCAGTAGGCAGCAAGCCCGATCCCAAAGAGGCCGACACGCAGCTTATTCATAGAGTTTACTGTGCTCCTGAACTTAAGAGCCTTTCCTGCCAAGAGTTTACCACAACAGTTGCAGGATAGGTTCTTAGAAGAGCCTTTTCATAAAAGCGGAATGGCGTTTCGTATTTTCCCGTTGTTTCTAAATCTTCTTCATGCGCTTCCATTAGACCTCTTGCATAAGTCGGGTATCCTGTGCGTATGTTTTACGCGGAAGTTAGTTTACTCAAGCCGCCCGTCTTCAAGCGGCTGTCCAGCGTTTCGCCCGACACGTTCACTGCCATGTCTGCGGCCTTAGAAAAACATCTGCCCACCTTTGGCCGTCCACCTAAGTTGTGCCGCCAAGATCGGCTCTTGATGACGCTCATGTACTGGCGCGAGTACCGCACCTATGTTCACATTGCTCAAACCTATGGCCTCAGTGAGTCCGCCGTC